>Ga0172378_10000894_pt1 | contig 26977 bp, 35 predicted proteins | sample GrowelOW332metaG_FD_119755 | JGI IMG/M metagenome (GOLD analysis project Ga0172378, IMG submission 119755) | Groundwater microbial communities from an aquifer near a municipal landfill in Southern Ontario, Canada - Pumphouse #3_1 metaG | ecosystem: Environmental > Aquatic > Deep subsurface >...
GCAGAAAAATATCGTATATATCGGCACGGAGCAGGGCGGATTTTTGAAAAGTACGGACCGGGGTTACAATTGGTCAAAAATCAAATGGTTTGAAGCGGGAGTGAAAGATTTCGTAGTGGACTACACAAACAATAACGGAATTCTCGTTCTGACGCGCAAAGGGCTTTACAAAACTACTGACGGTGGCGCGGACGAGGAAAAGAGCTGGGAGAATATTACCGGATCGCTTAGCGGTGTTTTGGAAAACGGCTCGATTACAATCAGCAAGATCACTTCTCTTGCCATCGACAATCAAAATCCTCTGGTGATTTATATGACCTATGAAAATTTTATCTTTATCACGCGTGACGGAGGCATAACCTGGGACACGCTGGACACCATCACCCCCACGCTGACTTCCTCCAATACTATTCCCGTAATCAAGAAAATCGGGCTGATGAACAATACGATTTATTACAGTGCCGGCAACGCGCTTTATCGAAGCGATAATAAGGGGGCATCCTGGTCAAGTTTTGACATACCGGTCGAGGGTGATGTAAAATACACTGTCAGCGATCCCAAGGACCCGAATATCATTTATGTGGGCGCGCTTTACGAAAAATAATTTTATCAATCAATTTGCATAAAAATATGAACTTACAAGAAGACCTGGAAAAGAATATGAACTTTTTCAAAAGTGAAATCGCCAGCCTAAGCATCGGTCGCGCCACTCCGCATTTGGTGGAAGATGTCAGTGTTGACTATTACGGCACGCCGACTCCGCTCAAACAGGTGGCGACCATCGGAATTCCCGATGCGCGCACAATCACCATCGCGCCTTTTGACAGGTCGATACTCAAGGATATCGAGAAGGCGATTAATCTGGCGCAATTGGGACTGAATCCCGGCAACAATGGAGAGATGATTCGCATCGCGGTGCCGCAACCGACCGAAGAGCGAAGGAAAGATTTGGCAAAGCTTTTGAACAAGATTTTGGAGAATGCCCGCATCGGCGTCCGCAACGCGCGCGAGGAAGCGATGAAGGAAATCAAAAATGCGGAAAAAAACGGTGAAATCAGCGAGGATGATCGATTCACGCAGCAGGAAGAAATTCAGAAACTGGTCAACGAAGCCAATGCGAAACTTGAGGAAGAAGCAAAGAAAAAAGAGGCGGAGATTTTGACGGTATAGGTTTTTTTCTTTTCGAAACGAGGTGCTCCGGTTTTGTGTCCGGACCACACCAGAAATGGTGTGAAATATTACACAAGAACGTTCTGTCCCGCATGGTTCACACCATTTCTGGTGTGGTCCATAATCCATAATTCAAAATATATCAATATGGAATCGTTTTTATAGATCGGCTTCGGCGGAGGAAATGTTCCATTATCGTGCGGGATAGTCAGGGATCCTTTGGAGTATCTCGGGACACGTAAACAATAGAGTTAGTAATTCGATAATATGTAAATCATTTTTTATGACAATTTCTACCATAATAATTTTTCTGTTGGTTCTCGGCGTGATCGTTTTTATCCATGAGCTCGGACATTTTACGACTGCCAAACTTTTCGGCGTCAAAGTCGAAGAGTTCGGTTTGGGATTTCCGCCGAAGATTTACGGCAAGAAAAAAGGGGAGACGGAATATACTCTCAATTGGATTCCCCTTGGGGGGTTTGTCAAAATTGCCGGTGAGGACGGTGAGAATCGCGATGATCCGCGCTACTTCGGCGCTCAGCCGATTTGGAGGCGGGCGATTATTCTTGCGGCGGGAGTCACTATGAATTTTCTCTTGGCGATAGTTATTTTCAGTGCTATTTTTATGTCCGGTTTCCCGACCGATGTTACGGGCGTTGATAACAGCCAACTTCCTGCGGGGACGCAAAGCTATGTGCAGATAACCGGAATTACCGAAGGCAGTCCGGCCGCGCAGGCTGGCATCGCGGCGGGGGACAAGGTCTTAAAAGCGGGGGAGAACGAAGTACAGGACGTGGAAGATTTGCAGAACTACACAAAAGAAAATGCGGGCAAGAACGTGATGCTAACCCTTGACCGGCAGGGAAAAACGATGCAAAAAGAAGTTTTCTCCAGAGAGAACGGTAACGGGCAAGGGGCAATCGGCGTGTCGCTGGCAAGAGTCGCGGTCATTGCTTATTCTCCGCTGGAGGCGGTGAAAGCGGGCTTCATTCACACATACGAACTTACTAAATATATTTTTGTGTATTTGGTCCAGACAGTGAGAGAACTTGTTTTTACCGGAGGAACGACCGCCGATGTTTCCGGTCCTATCGGGATGGTCTCGATGACACAGCAAGCGGCGCAGATGGGATTTACCGTTCTCTTGAATTTTATGGCGCTTATCAGTGTCAATCTCGCCATCGTCAATATTCTGCCGCTACCGGCGCTGGACGGGGGACGGATTGCATTCTTGCTTATTGAAAAAATAAAAAGATCTCCGGTAAGCGCGGAAACGGAAGCCAAAATCCACAGTGCGGGGTTTGCATTTCTGATGCTTTTGATGGTGGTGGTCACGGTGCAGGACATCGGAAAATTGGGAGTATGGGGAAAAATTATGGGGATGTTCTAGTTTACTGCGTGTCATTGCGAGAAGGTACTCCGACGTGGCAATCCCGAAGTAAAATACATAAAACAGCATCTGATAGTTTTTCTTTATGTCTGTCCAGAATTTCGGTACCCCGAAATATCCGGAATTCTTGTATGCCTATATAAAGACGATAAAAAAGACCATTTGCTCATCGTCTTGATGGTTGGTCTTGTGCAATCCTTGCAAATGTAAAAATGTATTTTTATTCTTTTTTGAAAATCAAGTTTATCTTTTGGGGGTCGCTTTCCACCTCCTCCAAATACAGCATTACCCCTTCATACGTTGGTTTTCTTTCGTTTATACTTCTAATGCCCTCTTCTAATGTGGACAGCAGCGCGGGCATAAAGTCGTGCTGCAACTCAACAGCTAAAAGTCCTTTATTCTCTAAAAATTTTTTGCTATTAACTTTCGCTTGATTATACGCTTTTTCAAGCAAGGTCACGACTTCGTCTTCAACATCTCCTTCGCTTAGTAAAATAGAAGATGGTATTATTCTTTTTAGTCGTTCTTCCATCGTTTCTTTTGTCTTTTCCATTATCAGTCCTCCATTTGCTTCCAACGATAGCATATAACTATTAATTTGTCAATTATAACCAACATGAGACAATCTAAACTATTCGGAAAAACCATTTACGAAGTGCCCAAAGACGAGGTTAGCAAGAATGCCCAACTCCTCATTCGCGGCGGTTTCGTCGATAAACTGATGGCGGGCGTGTATTATTATTTGCCGTTGGGTCGGCGCGTGCTTGCCAAAATCGAGAACGTTATCCGCGAGGAAATGAACGCTATCGGTTCGCAGGAGATACTGATGAGCGCGCTGCAAAAAAAAGAAGACTGGATCAAGACCGGGCGCTGGGACATCGACGTGATGATGAAAATCGAAAGCAATCTCGACAAGGAGTTCGGTCTCGGCTGGTCGCATGAAGAAGCGGTCACGCCACTGGCGCAAAAATACGTGAAGTCGTACAAGGATTTCCCTTTTTCTCTTTATCAAATTCAGACAAAATTTCGCAGCGAAAAGCGTGCCAAATCGGGAATGCTGCGCGGGCGGGAATTTCTAATGAAAGATATGTATTCTTTCCATACCGGAGCGGAGGATCTTGACCGGTTTTATCTGGAAGCCAAAGATGCGTATTTCAGGGTGTTTGCGCGCGCCGGACTGCGCGACAAGACATATTTTACATATGCCTCGGGCGGGGACTTTTGCAAATATTCGCACGAGTTCCAGACTCTGACGGAAGCGGGGGAAGACAACATTTATATCTGTGACAAGTGCGGTATCGCCATCAATGAAGAAATCATCGAAGAACTGGAAGGCAAATGTCCGAAGTGTGGCAGCGATGAATTGCATATCGAGAAGGCGGTGGAGACGGGTAATATTTTCAAGTTGATGAACCGTTACAGTGACGCTTTTAATTTCAAATTTCAAGACAAAGACGGGCAGGAAAAAACCGTCCTGATGGGGTGCTATGGCATCGGCCTTAGCCGGCTGATGGGAGCGGTGGTCGAAGTGCTTTCCGATGAGCGTGGCATTGTCTGGCCCAAAGAGCTTGCGCCTTTCGCGGTGCATCTGGTGCCGCTGGGAAACGGCGACGAAGTGAAGGCGAAGGCGGAGGAAATTTATAAATCTTTACAGGAGCAAAAAATCGAAGTGTTGTTTGATGATCGCGAAGAGTCGGCGGGGGTCAAGCTCAAAGATTCGGACTTGATTGGAATTCCGCTGCGCGTCGTCGTGAGCGCCAAAACGCTGGAGAAGAATTCTTTCGAAGCCAAGAAACGCAACGAGGAAAATTGCGAGATTGTCGAATTGGATAATTTGCGAAAATATCTGGCGGAGAATTTGTAGTTGTACTGTTTTTGATTTTTTGCTTTCTAAAAAGCTGTCATCCCGGAATTTGCGCAGCAAATATCCGGGATCCCGTTTACCAAGCCGGTAAAAATGAAACACAATGCTTTTCTTGCATAGCTACGGGATTCCGGATATTTCGGATTACCGAAATTCCGGAATGACAAAAACACTTGCCATTCTCATTTCGCAATATCTTTGATTGATTTTTATATTTGAAGAGATCCCGCCTTGCAGGCGGGATTTTTTGCCAGTTTCTCTTTTTGTGTTATACTGAAACTTAAGAGATTTTTACTTGTAATTATCCTGATTTTATGTTCAATAAACTATTCGGCTATCTCAGCCATGATGTCGGAATCGACCTCGGAACCGCCAATACTTTGGTTTACGTCAAAGGCAAAGGAATAATCATTAACGAACCGTCCGTGGTGGCGGTCAACAAGAAAACCGGTAAGATTTTGGCTATCGGCAGGGAGGCAAAAAAGATGGTGGGGAAAACTCCCGGGCATATCGTTGCGACTCGTCCTTTGGTGGACGGGGTGGTTTCCGACTTTGAAGTTACCGAACAAATGCTCAAGTATTTTATCGACAAAGTCCATCAGCAATCTTTTACGATTTTTCCTCGACCGCGTGTCGTGGTCGGCGTACCATCGGGTGTTACCGAAGTGGAAAAGAAAGCGGTCATTGATGCGACCATCAGCGCCGGGGCGCGTGAGGCGTATCTTATCGAAGAGCCGATGGCGGCTGCAATCGGCGTGAGGCTTCCGGTGCAGGATGCGGCGGGAAATATGATTGTCGATATCGGAGGCGGGACCACCGAAGTCGCTGTTATTTCTTTGGGCGGCATCGTTGCCAGCCGAAGTCTGCGCACTGCCGGTGATGAACTTACCGAAAATATCATCCAATTCGCGCGCGACGAATTCAATCTGTTTCTCGGGGAAAAGACTGCCGAGGACATCAAGATTACTATCGGCTCGGCATATCCCCTGGATGAAAAACTGGAAATGGCTATGCGCGGACGCGATCTTGTTACCGGGCTGCCCAAGGAAGTTATTATCAATGACGAACAGGCGCGGCGTGCGCTTAGTCGCTCCGTAAAAATTCTTGTGGAAAACATTAAAGCGACTATTGAAGAAACGCCTCCCGAGCTGGTGGCGGATATTATGAGCAAAGGCATTATCCTTGTCGGAGGAGGTGGAATGCTCAAGGGGCTGGACAAATTGGTGAGCGAGCAGACCAAGATGCCGGTAAAAGTCGCCGACGATCCGCTGACAGCGGTGGCACGCGGCGCCGGAATCGTTTTGGAAAACATTGACGATCTGAGCGAAGTACTGGTTTCAATGAAAAACGAAAAGTCGCCGTTTTAATGCGAGGAATAGGTGAGCTTTCGATCTCAATACTTTTTTTATTTGTCATTCCGGAATTTCGGTACTCCGAAATATCCGGAATCCCGTAGCTATACAAGAAAAGCATTGTGTTTCATTTTTACCGGCTTGGTAACGGGATCCCGGATATTTGCTGCGCAAATTCCGGGATGACAGTTTTTAGAAAGCAGCAGATAAAGCACCAACTTTGCTCGGATCACACCAGAAATGGTGTGAAATGTTACGCAAGAACATTTTATCCCGCGTTGTTCACACCATTTCCGGTGTTGGTCCGTAATTTGCAAAGGTTTTCTTCTTTCGTATAAAAGTAGCTAAGAACAAAAATCAATATGCGAAAAAACGCGATAGATTCTAAAAATTTTATTCTCGTATTTCTGGCTTTGGGGCTGTTACTGCTTTTGAATAGTTGGGGAGCTTTGCAGGGCGTCAAAAATGCGGCTATGTCCGTATTGTCTCCGGCGCAGTCCGGTTTTGCATCGTCTTCGAATGTCTTCGGCGATTTTTTCAGTACTGTGCGGAAAATCGGCGAATTCAAAGATGAGAATAAAAAACTTCAAGAGGAAAACGGCTCGCTTCGTTACGAGCTTTCCCAGTTGAAAGAAGTGCAGAAGGAAAACGGGACTTTGAAAGAGCAGCTCAAATTCAAAGAAAATCTTTGTGCCGGCGGCGACTGCATCAATTTTCATATGGGAAAAATCATTGCGCAAAGCCCTTCCGACAATTACGGGCAGTCCATCATAATCAATTTGGGGTCGAAAGACGGCGCGAAAATAAATCAGGCGGTTACGTCCGCGGGCGGAGTGATGATCGGGAAAATCGCCGAAGTTTTTGACGATTATTCCAAAGTAGCACTGATCGTGTCGCCGGACAGCTCGGTTAATTGTCTGGCGCAGACTTCGCGCGCCAACGGACTGGTCAAGGGGGAATATGGAATGGGCGCCAGATTGGAAATGATCGGTCAGAGCGAAGAGCTTCTTGCGGGGGATGTTGTCATTACTTCCGGAAAAGAAGAAGGAATTCCGGAGGGATTGCTTTTGGGGAAAATCCAAAATATCGAAGAATCTCCCAATATGGTTTTCAAAAGCGCCAGTCTCGCACTTTATGCCGATTTCGGGCATATTGAAGAAATCTTTTTAGTGGAACAGAAATGAAAGACCGGATAAATTATTTCATTTTTTTGCCTTTGATTTTTTTCGCTTTCTTTCTGGAGACGGCTTTTTTTCCTTTTTTGTTGCAAAACCCTTTTCAGGCGCCTCTGGTTTTTATCGTCCTGCTCGCGTCGGTTTTCCTGTCTTCGTCTTCCGATTTTATTTACACCGCCTTTTTGTTCGGCTTTCTCTTCGACATTTATTTCGGAACGAATTTTGGAATTTTTACCGTAAGCGTGGTTTTGTCCGCCGTGTTCGCTTCCTTTTGCAAGGATAAATTTTTGAAAGAGGAAAGCTTTGGCAAAGTCGCGGGGCTGAGCGTCGCGGCGGCGCTTTTTTACAATTTGTTATACGTATGCCTGCTGTCTTTTGTCTTCGGCTCCGGAGAAAATTTCAGCCCGGCATTCATCTGGAAGAAAATATTTTTCGATTCGTTTTATGCGGTGATTCTGGTATATCCCGCGATGCGTTTTATCTCTAAGGGAAAAGAATGAGCGGATATTTTATAAAACAAAAGAGGGAAGAAGTGGATTTCGAGGAGATACTGCTGGACGAGAAACACAAAGACAGCGGCAAGATCGACAACTATTTCGACTCCAAAAAAATTCGGAATTTGGGGAAGATTTTTGCCGTTATCATTTTCGGGCTTTTTACGCAGCTTTTTTATTTGCAGTTCGTCCAGGGAAACTATTATTCTTCCATTTCCGATAAAAATTATATACGCACTGTCAAGACGCGGTCCGCGCGCGGAATTATTTATGATCGCAATATGTCGCAAATCGTTTTCAATGTTCCCGTCTTCGATTTGGTTATCGTGCCGGCGGATTTTTTCAAGGATCGGGACGAGGTTGAAAGCAAGAAAAAGAAACTTGCGGCGGCGATGGAGATTTCCGAAGCGGATTTTTCGCAGAAAATCAAAGACGCGGATCCGATGTCTTATGAGTCTTTCGTCGTTTTGGAGAAAATCGAAAAAGAAAAAATGCTTGTTCTCGACGAGAAGATCAAAAATATGGCGGGCGTGAAATTGGAGAGCAGCGCCATTCGCAATTATATCGACGGTCAATATTTTTCTTCCGTCATAGGCTATAGCGGCAGGATCAATGAAAAGGAATTGAAGGCGAATCCGGATTATCTTCTGACGGATGTTATCGGGAAAGAGGGGACGGAGCTTTCTTACGAGCAGGATTTGCGCGGCACGTACGGGACTACGGAAGTGGAAGTGGATTCGCTTGGAAAAGTGAACCGCACAATGCAAAAAGCGGAGCCGGCGGCGGGGAATAATCTGGTGCTCAATATCGATGCGGCGCTGCAAAAGCGTCTCTACAAAGACGTGGAGGAGATGGCCGTCAAAAAAGCGGGGAGTACGGGCGGGTCGGTGGTGGCAATCAATCCGCAAAACGGCGCCGTGCTGGCACTGGTTACTTATCCTTCCTATAACAACAACGCTTTTGAGGGTGGGATCAGTACGGAGGCGTATAACAAACTTTTGAATGATCCGGATATGCCGCTTTTCAATCGCGCCATCGCCGCCGCGTATCCCCCGGGATCGACTTTCAAGCCGATGATAGCCGCCGCCGCGCTTCAGGAAAATGTCATTTCCCCGACTCGGCAAATTCTTGATTCCGGATCGCTCAGAGTCGGCGCTTGGACTTTTGGAGACTGGGCGGTGCACGGTCAAGTGGATATGGTAAAAGCCATTGCCCAATCTTGTGATGTATATTTTTATACCGTCGGCGGAGGATATGGCGACATCAAAGGGCTGGGAGTGGATCGCATCAAAAAGTATGCGGAACTTTTCGGTATGGGCAAGCTGACCGGCATTGATATTCCCGGGGAGAAAGCCGGAACCATTCCCGACGCCGCGTGGAAGAAGACGGATCGCAACGAGCCGTGGTATATCGGCGATACTTACCATATATCAATCGGGCAAGGGGACGTGCTGACGACACCGCTGCAGATCGCCAACTATACCGCGGCGGTCGCCAATGGCGGCACTCTCTATAGACCGCAACTCGTCGATAAGATCGTTGACGGCAGCGGCAGTGTTGTGCGTGATATCGCGCCCGAGATTTTGCGACAAAATTTTATTGATCCCGCCAATATGGCTTGGGTGCAAAAAGGGATGCGCGAGAACGTGGTTTCCGGATCCGGCAAATCCCTTTCGACGCTTTCCGTGGAAGCGGCGGGCAAGACCGGAACGGCGCAATATGCCGGCAATACCAAGACCCACGCTTGGTATACGGTTTATGCGCCTTATCAAAATCCGGAAATCGTGATGGCAATTATGCTGGAAGGGGGAGGAGAAGGTCATGACGCATCCGCTCCCATCGCCAAAGATATTTTGCAGTGGTATTTCGGGGAAAGGCTGACGGGGGTGAGTTCGGAACAGGCGGCGGCGACCGTGACGAAGCAGTGATTTTTATAACCGTAAAAGGTTATAAGTTATCGGTTATAAGTTATTTATATGACTCACGAAGAAATTTGCGAAAGAATATTTGAACACGCTTGCCGTTGCCTGAAGATGAAGGGCTTTACTTTCAAGCCCAAGGTTGTTCGGGCGGGTGACGGATATGTGCAATCTTATAAATTGGGGTATACTAATCTTGCATCCAAGTTGGTGGTGATTGATATCTACACGCAGAAGCTCAAGAAGCCGAAAAAGTACAGCAGCATCCTTGCGGTGATGGCGCACGAATTGGCGCATCACCAGAAAAAGCCGTATCGCCAGCTTGACCTCCGGCGGAGAAAATGGATAAACCGCATTCACTATCCGGAGTTTTACCAACAGGTGAATAAGAATATCGATAAATTTAAGAAAGACAAAGTGCTGAAACAATTTTATGAGTAATGTCATACGCAATATATGGTTTTAACTGACACAGTCAACGTACATCTTCCTGTCAAGTTATCGTTCAAAGCTATTATATCAAACCTGCCAAATAATATTTCCCGCTATAAAACAATTATTTTTGTCATTCTTGTAAGAATCCCTTGTCCCTTTGGCAATATATCATAATATTTACTCTTTCAAGTAAATAGACAGCTTAAGGGATCCTTACAAGGATGACAAAATGTGGGTTTTATCGCAGGAGAAGGAGCTTTATATCTGAGTAAAGTTTGGATTGTTTACTAAAATATATAAAGCCTCAACCGAATATCGCATGACCCGATAATGTCATTCCACTAAATATATTTTTATGAAAAAAAATATTTCTCCCAAGCCAAAAGTATTCGTCGGCATCAGCGGCGGCGTTGATTCTGCGACTTCGGCGATGCTGCTCAAGAAGCAAGGCTATGAAGTTACCGGGGTACATATGCGGCTTTGGGAAGAAAAAGGAGCTGTAAAATCCCGAGCGGAGGAAGACGCGCGCCGGGTCGCCAAAGATCTGGGGATAAAATTCAAAGTCGCCGATCTCAGAAAAGAATTCAAACAGCGGGTGGTGGATTATTTTTTGGAAGAATACGAGAAAGGTCGTACGCCCAATCCGTGCGTAAGGTGTAATCGCGAAATCAAGTTCGGGCTTCTTTTTGAAAAATCGATGGAGATGGGCGCAGACTATTTTGCGACCGGACATTATGTTAGAATTAAGAAGGAATCCGTTGAGGGCAAAAACGGCAAGAAAAAATATATTTATAAACTGTCCAAGGCGAAAGATTCGCAAAAAGACCAATCCTATTTTCTCTACAATCTCAGTCAAGATATTCTTGGCAAAACGATTTTTCCTTTGGGGGATTTTACCAAAATCAAGACCAGAGAAATCGCCAAGGAGAATGAACTTTTTGTGTACGACAAATCCGAGAGCCAGGAAGTATGTTTTATTGCCGACAAATATTACGGCGAGTTTCTGAAAAGGATGAAAGTGAAAATGCAAGCGGGGGATATCGTTGACGAAGAGGGAAATATTTTGGGCGAGCATCGCGGACTTCCTCTCTATACGATTGGACAGCGACGAGACATTCGCATTGGCGGTACCGGACCTTACTTTGTGGTCGGGTTGGATTACAAAAAAAACAGGCTGATCGTTAGCCGTGATATCAATAGTGAAAAGTTATTTGTTAAAAAATTCACTGTGTGCGATGTCAACTGGGTGGTCAAGAAGCAAGAAACTTTTCCGCTGAAAGCAAAAGTCAAAACCCGTTATCGGATGGAGGCGGTAGCGGCGGAAGTTGTCAGAGATAAAAACAAAATCATTGTCAGACTCGGCAAGAAAAGCCGCGCTGTGATGCCCGGACAATCGGCGGTTTTTTATGTTCGCGGCCAAGTCTTGGGCGGCGGCGTGATTGATAAGATATCGGAGTAGGATCTATTATAATTTTTAACTTAACAAAGAAATGGAAATCTCACAGAAATCAAAAAAGATTCTAATCGGAGCGGGCGTTCTTGTCGCCCTTGCCGCCATAGGGGCGGACATGGCAGGTTCTCGAAAAAACGCGGAAGTAAAATCGCCGACGTCGATGCCCGAGGAAAACAAACCTTTGCCGGCCGACAACAACGAACAAATGCCGTCGCTTGGTGCCGACGATCATCAAACCGATACGACGACTCCCGCAAAGAAAGAGTCAACGCCCGAAGAGCGGGCGAACAGAACCGTTTCACCGTCAGACGCCGCGTCTTATTCGGAAGAAGATTTGCCTTTGGATTTCAGCGGTTCTTCGAATTAAAACAATTTGTAATTTGTGCCCCGTCTTTGTATTCGGACCACACCAGAAATGGTGTGAAATGTTCCGTAAGAACGTTCTGTCCTGCGTGGTTCACACCATCTCTGGTGTGATCCATAATGCATAGCCATAGTCACGGGATTCCGGATATTTCGGAGTACCGAAATTTCGGAATGACAAATAAAGAAAGCTTGACTAACCCTATTATTTGTCATCTCGAAGGAGTACTCGACTGAGAGATCTGGGAAATGCACGAAGCTGTGCCGATGTTATTTTTACAGTAAGATTATATTTGCATAGTATTATTCACAGATTTCTCAATCGTAGTACCTCATTTCGAAATGACAGATATTTGATTGTTTCTTTATAACACAGGAGCACCTTTTTGCAACGACAAGCTAAATGCGTAAGTCCTAAAACAGTTTAAGGAATACTTACGAGGATGACAAAGTGTGGGTTTTATTTTAGGGGAAGAAGCTTTGTTTGTCTGAGGAAAGTTCGGATTGTTTTACTAAAATACACATAACCTCAATTAAAGATATATGTTCAGAACCATATATCTTGTATGACCCAAAAATGTCTCTTTTTTATTTTTTTATTTCTCAAATAGTGATATAATAAAAATATCGAAATAATAACATATATCTATGATCAAAAAAATCGTGAAGAAGATCAGCAAGCCGAAGAAATACGAAGCGCTTACTGGCGGTGAGGCGACGGCGGAGGCGATGCGGCAGATAAATCCTGAGGTGGTGGCAATCTATCCCATTACGCCGCAGACTCCCATCGTTGATGCCTTCGCCTTATTCGTGGCGGATGAGAGGGTGAATACGGAGCTGATCAATGTCGAGTCCGAGCACAGCGCGCTTTCGGCCGTGGTGGGTGCGGCGGCGGCAGGCGGGCGGGCGATGACCGCGACTTCTTCGCAGGGTTTGGCGCTGATGGCCGAAGTCGTTTATATCACTTCCGGTTCGAGGTTGCCTGTTGTGATGGCGATTTCCAGCCGCGCGCTCTCCGCTCCGATCAATATTCATTGCGATCACACCGACTCGATGTTTCTGCGGGATTCCGGCTGGATTCAAATCTATTCCGAGAGCGCGCAGGAGGCTTATGACAACACTTTGATTGCTCTTAAGGTCGCCGAGAACAAAAAAGTCCAGCTGCCGGCGATGGTGATGCAGGACGGTTTTATTACTTCACACAATGTCGAGAACGTCTTGCTGATCGACGACAAAAAGGCGAAAGCTTTTGTCGGCAAATACGAAATGGAGCATCCTCTGCTGAATTTTGACAAGCCCATAACCGTCGGTCCGGTCGATCTCTTTGACTATTTCTTCGAGCACAAATATCAGCAAGCGGAGGCAATGGAGGAGGCGAAAAAGGCTTTCAAGCTTGCGGATCAAGAATTTTACAAGCTGACCGGAAGAAAGTATGGTCTTGTCGAAGAATACAAAACGCGCGATGCCGACTTTGTGGTGATTGCACTGTCTTCCACTTGCGGCACGGCAAAGATGGCGGTTGATAAAATGCGCAGGGAAGGAAAAAAAGTCGGATTGCTCAAGATAAGGGTGCTGCGACCGTTCCCGGACAAAGAAATCGCCCGTGTGCTGGAAGGCAAGAAGGCTGTGGGCGTTCTCGACAGGTCTATTTCTTTCGGCTCTTACAGCCCCGTCTGCGCCGAAGTCCGCTCCGCGCTTTACAACGCCAAGAAACGACCGAAATTGCAAAATTATATTTACGGCTTGGGCGGACGCAATATCGGAATCAGGGACATCGAAAAAGTTTTTGCCGAGCTGATAAAGGGGCAAGTCAATGACGGCATCAAATATATCGGGCTTAGAAAATAGGATTATAAAACAACAGGCGATTGAGGGTCTGTTGTTTTAAATTACGGAGTAGGTCGAATTTTCACACAGAAGTAAAAAAGTATATTCAGTGTGGGACAGCGGCGCAGACTAAAGCCGTGCTACTCCGTGTAGTCTTTTATTCCGATTTGCTTAAAAGCTTTTATCGTGATAAATTGTAAAAAGTTAATAAACTCTCATTCTGATATGAAAAAAGGAAACACTTATATCTTGTCTCTCGGAGGATCGCTGATTGTTCCGGAGGAAGTTGACCACAAGTTTTTGAAGAGTTTCGTGGAATTGATTACGGAAAGAACCAAGCAGGGTGACAAATTCATTATCGTTTGCGGCGGCGGCGGAGTCAATCGCAAATACAATCGGGCGGCGCAAAAAGTTCGTCCGATGTCCAACGAGGAATTGGATTGGCTGGGTATTCACGCCACGCGTTACAATGCGCAGCTGGTCAGAATTCTTTTCGGGAAACTGGCGTATGAGGAAATAATCATCAATCCTTATGAAAAAGTCGTGACACGCAAGCCGGTCATCGTTGGCGCCGGATATGAGCCGGGGTGGTCCAGCGATTATGACGCGGTCTATCTCGCCGATACTTATAAAATCAAGAATATTGCCAATCTTTCCAATATCGACTACGCCTACGACAAGGATCCGCGCGAATTCAAAGACGCTCAAAAAATCAAAGACATTAGCTGGAAAGACTTTCGCAAAATCGTCGGCGATAAATGGGAGCCGCGGATGAGCAAGCCTTTTGATCCCATCGCCAGCCGCGAGGCGGAGAAGCTGGGGTTGCAGGTCACAATTCTTAACGGCAAAAAGCTTAAGAACTTGGAGAAATATTTGAATGGAGAAAAATTTGCGGGGACGGTGATAAAGTAAATTTTAATCAGAAATCCGGTTTTGTATTCGGATCACACCAGAGATGGTGTGAAATGCTGCACAAAGACGTTCTGTCCTGCGTTGTTCACGTCATCTCTGGCGTGATCCATAATTCTGAGATACAAATAGGGTACATATCAAGGCTGTCTGCTGTTTAGGTGTCGGAATATCTCATTTCAAAATGACAAAAACTGCATGTTATTCCGAGTGCAGCTTTTTTGTCACCAAGACTAAGCCTTTCCAACCCTCTTTTTCGTGCTAAAATTATCGTATGAAAGAAATTAAATTAAACTCGGACAGCCCGGATGTAATCGTCTCGGCTTTGGAGAAGTCGCGGCAGATCTTGGCAAGCGGCGGCGTGATTGTTTTTCCTACGGACACGATTTACGGCTTGGGCGCGAATGCCCTTGATGAAGAGGCGATTGCGAAGATTTACAAAATAAAAAATCGGGATATCGGCAAACCCATTTCCGTTCTGGTCCGGGACATTTCGATGGCAAAAAAGATTGCCTGTATTGATTCCCGGGCGGAGGAGATTTTGGGAAAAATCTGGCCGGATTCCGTTACGATTATCCTTCGCAAGAAAGATGTGATTCCTTACGCGCTGACCGGCGGCGAAGAAAACGTAGCTATGCGGATTTCCAACAGCCCGTTCGTTAAAAGTCTATTTGAGAAAATAGATTTTCCCATCACCGCTACCAGCGCCAATGTCGCCGGAGAGCCAAACTTGTTTCAAGCGGATGAAATCAGGAAAAATTTTTCTCGCCAAGAGAATACCCCTGACCTTTTTGTAAATGCCGGAGATCTCAATGATCGCTTGCCTTCAACCATCGTCGATCTGACAAATATCAACAATCCGCGTCTGGTCCGAATGGGAACGGTGAGCAAGGAAAAACTGAGTACGTTTTTTAAGAAATTCCTGTAGAGACGCCGATTCATCGCGTCTCTAAATATGGGCAAAAGCGTTTTATTCGAAAAATCAGACGCGATAAATCAGCAAGAGACGCGATAAATCGGCGTCTCTACGTCACAGGTGACAAACGGAGATTTGCGGAATATAATGTAAACAGGTATTATTTATTATTAAAATTTTAAGACAAAACGCCATGGAAATCTTGCAGTCAATCGTGTTGGGAATTATTCAGGGATTGGGGGAATTTTTGCCTATTTCAAGTTCGGGGCATCTGGTGGTTCTGCCCAAGCTGTTCGGTTGGGGAGATCAGGGTTTGGCATTTGATGTGGCGCTGCATTTTGGCACGCTCTTGGCAATTCTTATTTATTTTTACAAGGATTGGAAGAAAATCTTTGCAGAATCGTATTTTTTCAAAGAGTCGGGGCGGATTATAATCGATCGCAAGCGGGAATTTTTTCAGATAGGCAAACTCAAAGAAGACAAATTGGTCATCATCGCCATTGCCACCATTCCCGGAATTTTGGCGGGTCTTTTTCTGGATGATTACGCGGCGACCATTTTCCGCAATCCTTTCTTGGTGGGCTTTGCCTTGCTCTTCGGCGCAATGCTTCTTTTTTACGCCGACAAGGCCGGCAAAAAGAAGCTGGGTATCAGAGATGTCACGCTCAAAATCGCATTTATTACCGGACTTTTTCAAATGCTGGCCATTGTGCCGGGGATGTCCCGCAGCGGTATGACCATTTCCGCCGCCCTGCTTTTGGGGCTCAACCGCACCGCCGCCGCGCGTTTTTCGTTCCTTTTGGCTACGCCGATTGTTTTGGGCGCGACAGCCAAAGAATTCCCAACTCTTATGGCGACCGGGTGGGATATCAATCTTATTGTCGGCGTCATTACGGCATTTGGCAGCGGCTATCTGGCAATCAAATATATGCTCAAATATCTTGAGAAACAGAGTTATAATATTTTTGTGATCTATCGAATGATTCTGGCATTGGTAATATTTTTGGTGTTCATGAAGTGAATCAGAGTAATAGGTGGAGTAGCACGGTTTTAGCCTGCGCCAAAATATCAAACGGAGTAGCATGGCTTTCAGCCTGCGCTGCTGTCCAATGCGGGAAAAACGAACGTATGCACCGCATTTTTGGCTTGGGACAACCGCGCAGGCTAAAGCCATGCTACTCCGCGCAGAGCTCTCCGTTTTCCCCTTGCTGGACGATTTGACAGACAACAAATACCGTGCTATGTTGGCAGGTTATATCGGACTTTTATGACGGCTTGAATTATAGCTTCAGTTTTTATGGAGCTACGATTCCAGTCGTTGCAGGTTCTGTAACGCTGAAACAAAAAAATTGTGTTGGGCAAAAAGTCTGACACAAGCAGGAGTAAAAAGCATGAAAGTTGCAGAAGTTTTTAGGAATGCCCATGATGAAAAAAATGAAGGGAATATTTTGGCGTATTATAGCGTTGGAGGAAAAAAAGAAGAAGTTTTAGTAATAATATACAACAAAGAGGAATGGCGTTTCTGCTTTAAAAAAATAGTTAATTGTGAGGTAAAAATATCAGATATACAAGAAGCTTATTGCCAGACAACGGGCTGGGAGTTGTGGGGGTGCGATGGAGTTAAAGAAGCAACCCAATCCCCTTTGAGCGATGAAATTGACAAAATTGTGAAGGATTTATGTACTCCAACAACTGATTAAGCAAAAGTAGAAAAACCCTAAAATTCCTCTTTCCTTTTTTCCAAGTCCACAAACCTTTGCGGTTTTGGAAAGGTCTTCAAACGGAAGCTTGAAGATGTTGAACGGACGAGGCAGGTTTAGATCCGCTTCTTCCTATAACACAACACATCAAACAAAATATCAAACGGAGTAGCAGGCTTTAGCCTGCGCCGCTGTCCAATGCGGAAAAAACGAACATATACACCGCATTTTTGGCTTGGGACAACCGCGCAGGCTAAAGCCGTGCTACTCCGCGTAGCTTTCTGTTTCTGCGCTTGACAAAAGATAAATTTATGATAATCTGGATTAGTCAAGTTCACTCATAAAAATATATTTTTATTATGACCGAGGACAGCTTTGAACAAGTAAAACGGCTGATGAAAATCGTCGGAGGAAAGGCGATTGTCGTGGAGGACGGGAAGCCGGCTTTCGTGATTGCAAGCGTCGATGAATATTCGTACCCGGATATCAAAGGCGCAGCTAAGTCGGAAACGGAGCTGATCGAGAAGATCAATAAAGATATTGCCATTTGGAAAAGCAGGCAGAAAGAGAAGGAACTAAAACAGATGGAAAAGGAGCTTTTTCGGAAGGATCGGGAAATAGAAATCGTTCCTGATAGCGGTAAATTTGACATTTGACATCGATATTTTTGATGTTATAATATGACTATTCCAGCCGAAAGAAAAGGCCCTTGCCAAATTTTTTTTATGTGCTAGAATGTTTAAGTGCTTATAAAATTTTTATATTTATCAATTTATTAATCTCAAGTGATGCGTCAGTGTCGCTTTAACTAAAGAAGGAGAATAAAAACATGGCAGAAGTATTTGATAGATCTAAGCCTCATGTCAATGTGGGAACTATCGGTCACGTCGATCACGGGAAAACTACTTTAACCGCTGCTCTTTTAGCTTGCTTGGCCGCCAAGGGTATGGCCGCCAGTAAGAAAGGCGTGGCTGAAATCGACGGCGCTCCGGAAGAAAGAGAGCGCGGTATTACCATTGCGACTTCGCACCAGGAATACGAATCGGAAATAAGACACTACGCACACGTAGACTGCCCGGGGCACGCCGATTACATCAAGAATATGATTACCGGTGCCGCTCAGATGGACGGAGCTATTTTGGTTGTGGCTGCCACTGACGGACCTATGCCGCAGACCAGAGAGCACATCTTGCTCGCTTACAACGTAGGTGTACCGCAAATTGTTGTTTTTATCAACAAAGTTGACCAGGTGGACGACCCGGAGCTTGTTGATCTTGTAGAAGAAGAAATCAGAGAGCTATTGTCAAAATACAAATTCGATGGTGCCAATGCCACTGTTGTGCGCGGTTCAGCCTTGAAGGCTTTGGAGTGCGCTTGTGGAAAGCCGGATTGTGAGAATTGCAAGCCGATTTACGATTTGGTTGCCGCTTTGGACTCAAGCATTCCCGAGCCGCAGCGCGCTATTGACAAACCTTTCCTTATGCCTATCGAAGACATCTTCTCTATCGAAGGTCGTGGAACTGTAGTTACCGGAAGAATCGAAAGAGGAATTGTCAACATCAACAACGAAGTTGAATTGGTCGGTATCAAGCCTACTCGCAAGGTGGTAGTTACTGGAATTGAAATGTTCAACAAACAATTGGACAAAGGACAGGCCGGGGACAACGCCGGAGTTCTGCTTCGAGGTATCAAGAAAGAGGAAGTTGAAAGAGGTCAGGTTTTGGCTGCTACGGGTTCAATTACTCCGCACAGCGAATTTGAAAGTGAAATTTATATTTTGACCAAAGAAGAGGGCGGACGACACACCCCGTTCTTCTCAGGATACAAGCCGCAGTTTTACATCAGAACTACCGATGTGACCGGTGACGTTGTTCTTCCTGAAGGAACTGAGATGGTTATGCCGGGCGATACCGTCAAGTTGGGTGTCAAATTGATTTCACAGGTTGCTATGGAAGAGGGAATGAGATTCGCTATTCGCGAGGGCGGACACACTGTAGGCGCCGGAGTTGTAACCAAGATCATAAAATAAGGAGTTAACTCTTCTTATTTTTGTTTACCGTTTTTTGTAATCAAAATAATTTAAGTTTTATATTTAAATCGCAATGGTAGAAAAGAAACAGGAAATAGCAGGCGATTCTAGCAAGCAAAAGATTAGAATCAAAATCAAGGCATATGATCACAAGGTTATCGATCAGAGTGCCAAGCAAATCGTTGAGACGGCGCTGCGCAATGGTGCCTCGGTGAGAGGTCCGGTTCCTCTTCCTACCAGCGTGAGCAAGTTTACAGTAAACAGGTCAACGTTCGTGCACAAGGACGCCAGGGAACAGTTTGAGATGAGAATTCACAAGAGGCTGGTTGATATTATCGACCTTAATCCGAAAATCATCGAAGCTCTTACCAATCTGAATCTGCCGGCCGGGGTGTTCGTGGAAATTAAAATGTAGTTTATTTTCGCTAGTTTAAGTACTTGTTATATCCTATTACTTTTGTCAAAAGTAATAAGTATACTGGATTAGCCAATAAAATCGGATATCACATCGATTAATTGGTTAATGATATCTGATTTTTTTGTTAAGCTTAAAAAATAGTATGAAGTTTATATTAGGAAAAAAAGTAGGAATGAGCCAGGTCTTTATTGAAGGAGAGAAAGAAACGAAAGTGGTTCCTGTCACTTTGGTGGAGGCCGATTCTTGCTATGTCACTCAGGTGAAGGAACAGGAAAAAGACGGTTATGAAGCCATTCAGGTAGCTTGCGAAGAAAGCAAGCGGGTAAACAAGCCGATGGCGGGACATTTGCAAGGCGTGGGAAAATTTCTTAAATATCTCCGCGAATTCAGAAACGATGACAAGAAAAACGCTGCCAACGTCGGGGACAAGGTGGAAGTAACGATTTTTGAAGCGGGAGATAAGGTGAAAGTTACTGGCATCGCGAAAGCGAAAGGCTATCAGGGGGCAATGAAGAGGCACGGTTTTGCCGGGGGCAAGGCCAGCCACGGACAGAAGCACAGCAACCGTCGCGTGGGAGCCATCGGAGCCACCTATCCGGAGAGAGTTATCAAAGGAAAGCGTATGGCCGGCAGAATGGGCGGAGGACAAATAACCCAGGTCGGACTTGAAATCGTGCGTGTCGATGCCGAGAAGAATCTTCTTCTTATCAAAGGGTGTGTTCCGGGTAATAACGGGACTTTGCTCAAGATCGTGTCAGAATAGGACTTTTGAAGTAATTTAAGAAAATTGTTCCAATATTATGAAAACCAAAGTATACAATCTCGAGGGAAAAGAAGCGGGAGAGATAGAACTTCCGGAAAGGATATTCAACGTTCCTGTCAATGAGGACCTTATCCATCAAGTGGTGGTTGCCCAGATGGCCAACGCCAGAGTCGTCATCGCCGACACGAAAGACCGGGGCGAGGTGAGCGGCGGAGGCAAGAAGCCGTGGAAACAAAAAGGCACCGGAAAAGCCAGGCACGGGTCTTCAAGATCGCCGATTTGGAAAGGCGGAGGCGTGACTTTCGGACCGACGACCGATCGCAATTACAGCAAGCGGATCAACAAGAAAATGAAAGTGAAAGCTCTCTTTATGGTTCTTTCGGAAAAGCTGCGCGAAGAAAAAATCTTGGTTTTGGACGAAACTAAGATGGCGAAACCTTCCACCAAAGAAATGATTAAATCTTTGGACAAACTGTCCCTTAAAACCAAAGTTTTGATGGCGTTGGGCAAAAAAGACGAAAATGTTTTGAAATCGGTTTGCAATATCTCAAATATTTCCGTGATCGCCAGCGACTCCGTCAATGTGGTGGATCTTCTCAAAAATGATATGTTTGTGGTCAACAAAGAAGGGCTTCGGAAGATTGAAGAAACTTATAAATATGAATTTTAATAGAAAGCTATGAGTATTTTGAATAAAATCATCAAGAAAGACGACAAAAAAGCGGAGAACGCTCAAGCCAAACCGAAGACCGTGAAGAGGGAGTCCAAGCCGAAAGTCGCAAAAGTTGCAAGAGTGAAGAGCGGTGTGACTCCGATTCATTATTTCGAGATCATCAAGCGTCCCTACATTTCCGAGAAGGCTTTCACAATCAACGCGATGGGGCAATACGTATTCTTGGTTTCAGATGCGGCAAACAAAACCGAGATCAAGAAAGCGATTGAGAGCGCTTACAAAGTGAAAGTGTCCGGTGTGAACATTACCTATGCCAAACCCAAACCAAAAAGATATAAAGGCTACCAATCCACTCGCAGCGGATTCAAAAAGGCTGTGGTGACATTGCAAAAAGGCAGCACTATAGACATTATGGAGGGGGTTAAGTAAAATAATAATTTTTGAATAATAGAGCAGTATGGCAATAAAAAAGTATAAACCAACGTCGCCGGGAAGAAGAGGAATGACTGTGAACGACTTCTCGATTTTGACCAAGAAAAAACCGGAAAAAAGTTTGCTCGCTCCTATGACCGCCAAAGAAGGTCGGGGCGGCGCGGGAACAATCACCACCCGACACCGGGGCGGGGCGGTAAAAAAGAGATACCGCGTTATTGATTTCAAAATGGAGAAGCGCGACATACCGGCAAAGGTTGCTTCCATCGAGTATGACCCGAACCGGTCAGCCTTTATCGCCCTTTTGGTTTTTGCCGACGGGGAGAAGCGTTATGTGGTTGCCACCGAAGGGCTAAAAGCCGGTGACAAAATTATTTTTTCCGAGAAAGCTCCGATTCGAAACGGCAACAGACTTCCGTTGCGAAAGATTCCCTTGGGAACTACCATTTGCAACTTCGAAATGTTTCCGGGCAAAGGCTCTCAGTGCGCCCGTTCAGCCGGATCTTCGGCAAAGCTCACTGCGGTTGATGCGGGAACGGCTCACATCAGTTTGCCTTCCGGCGTGGTCAAGATAATTTCCGAAGAATGCTACGCCACTGTCGGACAAGTCGGCAATATCCATTACAACAAAATCGTTATCGGCAAGGCCGGACGCGCCCGCCACATGGGGCAGAGACCGGAAGTTCGCGGAAGCGCGATGAATCCTTGCGACCACCCTCATGGTGGAGGAGAAGGCTGCCAGCCAATCGGGCTCAAACATCCGAAGACTCCATGGGGCAAGCCTGCCATGGGATACAAGACTGCTCGAAAGAAGAAGAAGAAATAGTTCATCGTCCTGAAGATCAAGATCGGAATTCAAATCTTAAATAAGCAATCGTATTTCGTTATTAAGTTGTCAGTTATAAGTCATTAGTTATTAAATATGTCAAGATCACTTAAAAAAGGCCCTTATGTAGACGCAAAACTTCTTAAGAAAGTCGGCGCTTTGAAGCAGGGGGACAAGACTGTTATCAAGACTTGGGCCCGGGCTTCCACCATTTCTCCGGAAATGGTAGGGTTCGTTTTCGGAGTCCATAATGGCAAAACGCATATCGAAGTGCTCGTCACCGAAGATATGGTCGGACACAAGCTCGGAGAATTCTCCGCGACCAAGAAATTTGTCCGCCATGGTGGAAAGATGCAAAAGGAGCAGGAGGCGAAAGCGGCTGCCAGTAAGTAGTTAAATAGAGATTAGTAAATTTAATATATGCAAGTTAGCGCAAAACTGAAAAATCTGAGGGTTTCACAAAGAAAAACCAGGCTGGTGGCTGATTTGGTCAGAGGCAAAAATATCGATATCGCCAAGGCCCAGCTTCAATTTTCCACAAAGAAAACTTCGGAAAATATCCTATGTCTTCTCAATTCCGCCGTGGCGAATGCGAAGAACAACTTCAATTTGGACGAAAATAATCTATATATCCGGAACATAATCGTGGAAGAAGGACCGACGCTCAAGAGGTTTATGCCGCGGGCGATGGGAAGGGCTTCCGCCATCAGGAAAAGAACTTGCAGCGTCATCATTACTTTGGATGAAACCAAAAACCGACCGGAAAAGCCGATAAAGAACGGGAGAAAGGTCAAGAAAGTAAAAGAAACCGTTGATATTGCGACAGAGGAAACCGATGGAACGTTCGAGGCAAAAGCGAAATAGATTTAAATAAATTTCTAAATTAAGTTTAAAAAATATGGGACACAAAGTTAATCCATTTGCACATAGATTGGGAGTAATCCGGGGATGGAAGTCCAACTGGTTCAACGTTGCGAACTATCGCGAATATCTCAAAAACGATATCGAGGTCAGGACTTATCTGGAGAAGAAATTGCAGAAAGCCGCGATTGAGAATATTGTTATCGAGCGGTCTTCCAACAGCATCACTTTCAGCATATCCACCGCCCGCCCCGGCGTAGTTATCGGACGCGGAGGCAACGGAGCCGAGGAACTTCGGGCCGATATCGCAAAGAGAGTGAAGCCGGAAAAGATTGACGTGAAAATCAACATAATCGAGATCAAGAATCCGGAAATGAGCGCTATGCTGGTTGCTCAGTCGGTAGCCGAGCAATTGGAGAAACGCGCGCCTTTCCGAAGAACAATCAAAATGGCAATCGAGAGGACGATGCAAAACAAGATGGCGCAGGGTGTCAAAGTCGCAGTTGCGGGGAGATTGGACGGCGCGGAAATGGCCCGGTCCGAATGGTTGAGCGAAGGCAAGATTCCATTGCAGACTTTGAGAGCCGACGTTGACTACGCAAAATACAACGCACACACCACTTTTGGGGTTATCGGCATCAAAGTTTGGATTTACAAAGGGGAAATATTTAATAGGAAGTAGCCGTAGTTTGTCATTTTGAACGGAACGGGGGGAAGTGAGAAATCCGGGAAACATACCATGCAGGATATAAAGTTTTTTATAATTATAACTTTAGTGGCACGTTGTAGATTTCCCGGATCTCTCAGATGATTACACCTTCGAGATGACAAAACAGGTCCTCCCCAAAAAACAACGTTCGATATTAAAAACCAATTTTAAGAGAATATTATGTTAATGCCCAAGAAAATCAAACACAGGAAGCAGCAAAAAGGCAGAATGCGCGGCAAGTCCCAAGTGGGAAATACCATAGCTTTCGGTTCCTTCGCTCTCAAAACCACGGAGGCGAGCTGGATCACCAGCCGACAAATCGAGGCTGCGAGGCGCGCTATGACTCGATATATCCAAAGAGGCGGGAAAATCTGGATCAGAATTTTTCCGGATAAACCGATTACGGCAAAAGCTGCGGAAGTTCCTATGGGTAGTGGTAAAGGAAGTCTGGATCATTTCTCGGCGGCGGTCAGACCGGGCAAGATACTTTTCGAGATGGACGGAGTAAAGGAAGACATTGCGAAAGAAGCGATGAGACTTGCCAGCCACAAACTGCCGGTCAAAACCGAGTTCATCAGCAAAGACCGATAAATTTACAATAACAAATTCTTAAATTTGCATATGAAAGTAAAAGAAATCAGGGAGAAAACGGACAACGAGCTTAAAAACTTGGTGCGGGAAAACAAAGAGAAGCTCAAAAAACTCAGGTTTTCTCTGGCGAACAGGCAGCTCAAGAACACGGAGGAAATCAGCGAGGCCAAAGTCACTATCGCTCGCGCCGAGACTGTTTTGAGAGAAAAAATCGCTCAGAAATAAATTAATTTTAGATAATTATGAACAAAGAAATCAACCAAGAAGTTCCCGTTGACAGCCGCAGAAAAAAAGTCGGCACTGTTGTCAGCGACAAAATGGACAAGACGGTTGTCGTTGAGATTGTTACTCTGAAGACTCATCCGCTGTACAAGAAAAAATACAAATCCAGCAAGAAATACAAGGCGCATGACGAAGAGAACAAATACAAAGTCGGCGACAAGGTAGCGATTACGGAATGCAAGCCGATGAGCAGGGACAAGAGATGGCTGGTCGTGGATGCCGCATAATCCTCTTTCGCCAAGGCCGCGGGAATGAGAACGGGTTTCGTTTTTTTCCGCAAGAGGGCGGCGGCGAGCAAGGGTTTTATAAGTTATAAATTACTTTTATGATTCAAAATGGAACTAATCTAATAGTCGCGGACAACACCGGCGCCAAAACGGCGCGATGCATCAAAGTTCTCGGCGGTTCTAAGAAAAGATACGCCTATATCGGAGAGGTCATCGTTGTGGCCATCAAATCGTCCGAGCCTCGCGGTCAGGTGAAAAAAGGCGAGGTTGCCAAAGGTGTAATCGTAAGACAGAAGAAAGCGTTGCGCAGAAAAGACGGCTCTTATATCAGGTTTGACGACAATGCAATCGTAATTGTCGACAAGGATAATATGACTCCCAAGGGGACTCGTATTTTCGGCCCGATTGCGAGGGAACTTCGGGAAAAGGGCTATATGAAGGCGATCTCTTTGGCTCCGGAAGTTCTGTAATTTTGCCAAATAATATACTTTATAAATAATATAGTTATGAAAATTAAGATTAACGACAAGGTGAAGATTATCGCCGGTAAGGACAGCGGAAAAAGCGGAAAGGTTATCAAATCCCTGCCTTCGCGCGACAAAGTTGTCGTGGAAGGGCTTAACACGGTTCACAAGCACACCAAACCGAATCGCTCCGGACAAAAAGGACAGCGGATTACCGTGGCAATGCCGATTGATGTTTCAAACACTATGCTTATCTGCCCGAATTGCGGCAAGGAGTCAAAGGTTGGGTATATGATTACGGAGAGCGGTGAGAAATTCCGCGTTTGCAAGAAGTGCAAGCAGCCCATCAACGACAAGATCAAAGATAATAAATAAAGCAATTAAGAAACTCTTATGTACAAGTCAAGATTAAAAGAGAAATACGCCAAGGAAATCGTTCCCGAGCTCAAGAAGGAACTGAACTACCCGAATGTGATGGCCGTGCCGAAAGTCAAAAAAGTGGTAGTCAATGTCGGCTTGGGGAATATTCTCAAGAACAGCAGCGACGATCTCAAAAATATCACTGAAGATTTTGAAAATATCGTAGGGCAAAAGCCGGTTATTACCAATGCGAAGAAAGCCATTTCCAGCTTCAAGATTCGCGAAGGAATGCCGGTGGGAATGATGGTAACACTGCGCGGCGATCGGATGTATGAATTCTTGGACAGACTGTCAAACGTGGTGCTGCCGCAGGTAAGAGATTTCCGCGGACTCAAAAAATCCGCTTTTGACGGCAAAGGCAATTACAGTATCGGTATGAAAGAGCACATTGTTTTCCCGGAGGTCACTCGGGATAACATCAAAACCATCTTCGGGATGGAAGTGAATATCGCCACCGACGCCAAGACCGACGAAGAGGCATACGCGCTTCTCAAGAAACTGGGGCTTCCAATCGTCGAGAAGATAGCTCAATAATATTAAATAAATCAAAAATAATTACTATGGCAAGAACAGCATTAATAGTAAAAGCAAACAAGAAACCGAAGTTTTCCACCCGCATCGTTCGCCGATGCTGGAAGTGCGGAAGAAATCACGGGTATCTCCGCAAGTTCGATCTCTGCCGAATCTGTTTCCGAGAGCTGGCGAGCAAAGGAGAATTGCCCGGAGTCAAGAAGAGCAGCTGGTAAATTTTGATTTGAAATTAAGTCTTTTACATATACGGTTTTTATAAATAATGTTAATTTTTTGATATGACTATGACAGATCCAATCGCGGATATGCTCACACGAATAAGGAATGCGCAAAGAGCTAACCACATCAAAGTACAAATGCCTTCTTCGAATTTCAAGTTGGCCATCGCAAAAATCCTCAAGAAAGAGGGCTATGTTGAAGACGTCATCCAATACAAGAAAGGCTTCAAGGTCACTTTGGAAATTGTGCTCAAGAAAAACGATGAGAAGTACGCAATTTCCGAGATCCAAAGAGTCAGCAGACCGGGGCAGCGGGTGTACGTCGGCAAGAGCAGGATTCCCAAAATCCTGAATGGATACGGTCTTGCAATCATCTCCACTTCCCAAGGGCTTATGACCAATGAAGATGCCAAAGAAAAAGGCTTGGGCGGAGAAATCGTTTTCAAGGTCTGGTAGACCTTCGGCCGTAATAAAATTTAACTCTAGATAATAAATATGAGTAAGATAGGAAAAAAAGCCATAGAGATTCCGAGCGGCGTTACGGTTACTCTGGGCAATAAGAATAA
>Ga0172378_10000895_pt1 | contig 26972 bp, 22 predicted proteins | sample GrowelOW332metaG_FD_119755 | JGI IMG/M metagenome (GOLD analysis project Ga0172378, IMG submission 119755) | Groundwater microbial communities from an aquifer near a municipal landfill in Southern Ontario, Canada - Pumphouse #3_1 metaG | ecosystem: Environmental > Aquatic > Deep subsurface >...
GCTACACCAGTTTGTCTACATGCGTAAACATCTTCATGATCACCAAAAATAGATAAAGCTCTTGATGCTAATGAACGAGCAGCTACGTGCATAACTGCGGGTAATTCTTCACCGACCCATTTGTAAATGTTCGGTAACATTAATAACAAACCTTGAGAGGCTGTGTATGTGGTTGATAATGCACCACCTTGTAATGCGCCGTGAACAGCACCAGCGGCGCCGCCTTCAGCTTGTAATTCGACAACGTCAACTTTGTTCCCAAACACATTTACTTTACCTTGTCCAGCATAAGATTCTGCAGCTTCTGCCATAGGTGAAGAGGGTGTGATAGGGAAGATAGCTGCAACTTCAGTGAAGATGTAACTACCAAGTGCAGCAGCGGTATTACCGTCTACTGACAAAAAATGTTTTTTAAATTCCATATTTCCTCCAACATTTAAAACATAAACGTCTAGTCATCATTATAAACTTATATGGTTTATAAGTCTACACACTACTCGAAATTCTCCGCAACTAACTTGCGGATGTATTCTCTAACTTTAGGTCCGAAATCGCTGCGTTTAAGTGAAAAGTCAATCGTGGCTTTGATGTAGCCAAATTTATCACCAATATCGTATCTCTCGCCTTCAAAGTTACAGGCATAGATGGATTTTTGTTTCATTAACATGCGTATAGCATCTGTCAATTGAATCTCTCCACCATGGCCAGGTTGAGTTTGGGATAAAATCTTAAAGATTTCAGGTCCTAACACATAACGTCCAAGCACAGCATAATCTGAAGGAGCATCGATGATAGCGGGTTTCTCCACTACGTCGACAACCTTAAATACTTTGTTAGTTTCAATAATTTCTTTCGAGGGTGAAACTATACCGTATTTGTCAACTTCTGAATGCTTTACTTTTTGCACTCCAAGAATAGAGTTACCAGTGTCGTTATACGCATCGATCAACTGCATTAAAGCAGGTTTACCGTGCGGCACAACAAGATCGTCGCCGAGCAATACAGCAAAAGGTTCATCGCCTACAAAAGATTTAGCGCATGAGATTGCATGTCCCAATCCTTTGGGTTCCTTTTGTCTCGTATAGCAAACGTTAGCTAAACTTGCAATTTGGTGAATTTCATTCGCCTGTGCAAATTTACCAGAATTCTTTAGTCTCATTTCTAACTCGTAGTTAATGTCGAAATAGTTCTCCATTGAATGCTTATTAGAATTAGTAATAATCAAAATGTCTTCAATCCCTGATTTAACTGCTTCTTCAACTATGAAGTGAATAGCAGGAGTATCAACAATAGGTAACATTTCTTTGAGTTGTGATTTCGTTGCGGGTAAGAATCTTGTTCCTAATCCTGCGGCAGGAATAACAGCTTTTGTTACACGTTTCATATCGGAACGTCCTCCTTGTAATAAAAAATAAGTCTTATACAAAAAGTATACCATATATAGGTATTACTGGACTCCTGTTTTTTTGGCTATTTCTCCACTTTTTGCACATTATTGTGCACTCAAAACACATATTGTTAAGTAACGTAAAAATATGAGCGGCTTGCAACGTTACAATTTATAAACATTCGTTAAATTTCAGCTTTCAATTCGAAAAGAGCATTCCTTAATTCGGTAGCTCTTTCAAAATCTAGTTCCTTGCTGGCTTTTCTCATCTCTTTTTCAATCTCTTTAGCCAGTTTCACTTTTTCCGTGTGGGTCAGTTTGGCTTCTGAAGCCAAATCGAATTCCTTCTTCTTAATGACTAAACGAATCGGAGCAACAAGAGGTTTGACAATAGTTTTAGGTGTTATATTGTGTTCTTTATTATATGCGATTTGTATATTTCTACGACGATCAGTTTCTCTAATCGCGAGTTTCATGGATTTTGTCTGATTAAAAGCATACATGACAACCTTGCCCTTGTCGTTACGCGCGACACGACCTATCAACTGAATGAGAGATCTTGAAGAGCGTAAAAAGCCCTCTTTATCCGCATCCAAAATTGCCATCAAACTAACTTCTGGCATATCCAGTCCTTCTTTTAATAAATTGATTCCAATGACTACTTGGTAGTCGCCCTTACGCAATTTATAAAGTATTTCAGTTCTTTCGAGAGTTTTTATTTCATGCTGAATACAGGCAACTTTTATTCCTTTTTGTTTCAAAAAGTCGGTGAGGTTTTCCGCATCGTTTATAGTTAAAGTAACTACGAAAGTTCGCTCGTTTTTCTCTATCTGTTTTTTAATCAAATCCAGCAAATCATAAACGGGGTTATTCTTGTTAGAATGAATCTCAACGATTGGATCGATCAAGCCAGTAGGTCTGATAATTTGTTCTACCGGTTTATTCCCACATTTTTCTAACTCCCAGTCTCCAGGTGTTGCGGATGTGCAAATAAGGTTGCTAGAACACTCAAAAAATTCATCAAAATTAAGAGGTCGATTATCCAGGGCAGACGGTAATCTAAATCCGTAATCCACCAAAACCTGTTTGCGAGCTCTATCCCCTAAATACATGCCTTTTATCTGTGGTAGTGTTGCGTGAGATTCATCGGCAAATATCAAAAAGTCTTTTGGAAAGTAATCCAAGAGACAAAATGGTCTTTGTCCTTCCGCTCTTCCCTCGATTGGACGAGAATAGTTTTCAATACCTCGACAAATTCCAAATTCTTGCAAGGCTTCTATATCATTTCTAGTCCGCATTTCTATGCGCTCTTCTTCTAAAAATTTCCCTTCATTGTGAAAATATTTAATGCGCTCAAGCAATTCAGGTTTGATGCGCTCAACGCCTTTTCTAACCCTTTCCATACCTGATGCATGTTCATCAGCGGGGAATACCATAGCGTATTCTAAGTTCTCAACAACTTCGCCGGTGGTTTGCTTGACCATCATCATTTCTTCGATTCTGTCATCCAAATCTATGTATACTCTCAAGACTAAATCTTCAGTATTAAATAGAGCTATCTCGAGCAATTCTCCTTTAAATCTAAAATTACCTGGAACGAGATTCATATTGTTTCTTTTGTATTGAGCATCCACCAACTTTTTCATCGCAGATCTAACATCAATGGTTTCTCCGATTCTCAAATCAAAAGCTAATCTCTTATATTCTTCAGGATCTGTCAAACCGTATATAGAAGCTACAGATGCCACAACGATAGTATCTCTTCTAGTCAGGAGTGAATTGATTGCGGATGTTCTCATCATTTCAATTTCATCGTTCATTACAGCTTCTTTATCAACATAAGTGTCGCTTTTAGGAAGGTAAGCCTCCGGTCTATAAAAATCGAAATTCGACACAAAATACTCAACTCTATTTTCTGGAAAGAGTTCTTTAAATTCAGCGTATAACTGGCCCGCTAAGGTCTTGTTGTGAACGAGAATTAAAGCTGGACGAGCAGTTTTTTTAATAATATTAGCCATAGTAAAAGTCTTGCCGGTACCTGTAGCACCGAGGAGAACTTGCACTTTCTTGTTCTTTTTAACACCATCGACAAGTTCATCAATAGCTTGGGGTTGATCCCCACTAGGGGTGTAATCCGAAACTATTTTATATGGAACGTAAGTTAATTTGTGCTCCATTTATTTTCCTTCCACTTTTGCAAGCTCTGTGTCTTGCCCTGAAAAATACTGCTTGAGTAATTTATAGTAAATGCGATATAGAGTTTCTTTGTCATACTCGCCTGAAACCGCAATGGATTCATTCGTTTGAAACAGGGAAACGCCATCGGTGTAAGAATCTACACTAGAATAATCACTTCCGCTTAATTTCAAATCCGAAACAACGGCTTGTTCCTGTTGATACGATAAGCGATAACTATCTTCCTGGTACGGTGTACTAACAAGACTGGCGGTGTATTTATCGTAGTCGTTTGTCATCACATCGGGTGTAATTCCAACTCCGTGGATAGATGTTCCATCAGGGCCGTAAACCTTACCGGTAGTAATTCTTAAAGTTCCACCATTTTCTAAATTAATAACAGACTGAGCAATCCCCTTACCGTAGGACTGACTTCCATAAATTTCAGCTATGCCGTTATCTTTCAGCGCCTTTGCAAATAGTTCGGTAGCTGATGCAGATCCGCCATTTAGCAAAATTCTTATATCGTCAAAATTATATTTAGGCTCATTTGTCTGGTAGTAAGTATCAGTCATATTTCCATCTAAATCGCCCATTTGATATATCAAATCACCCTTGGGTAAAAATAATCCAGCTAGTTCGGAAGCCTGCTGAGTATAACCGCCGCCGTTAGAACGCATATCAAAAACCAATCTGTCGATCTCACCAGTTGTTAGACAATTATCGATAATATCTTCGCTCATGTCTGCGGGTTTACCTGAAACACTATCGCCTAAAAATGTAGAAACTTTGACCGTGACTACTCTTTTTCCATCAATAATTTCATCGTTTTCCAAACTCGCAGGAACTTCTTTGTAGTCTCCTGTGGTACATGAGAATTCCACAATTGAATTATTTCTTACTATTTCAAAATAAACATCTTCACCATCCTTGGTCGGTTTGGTAAAATCGCCGGCTTCGTCCGGCGTCATAGTCTCAACAAGGGTATATTCATCCTCTATGGAGTGTTTTATACCGATAATAACATCGCCCTCTTGTACTCCAGCTTCCTTAAGAGTTCCGTCGTACAACTGAGATACAAGCAATCCGCCATAGGTTTTATCACCAGTAACTTCAGCAGAATAGTTAGCAAATCTCACCCCGTAAATACCAGATCCGGATGTGTTGAGTCCTTGCCCTGCGTATGTACTTGTATAAAATGTGTAAGGATCTCCGTCGTTATCGAGCATTCCATCTATCATGAATTGATTTAATTGGCCTTGTAAATCTTCTATTGTTCCAGCGTAAAGCCAATCATCTACTAAATAATTAAAAATTTCTTTTGTTAAAGGGGATATATCACTGTTGTTGTTCTCGTTCATTTTGTAGCCGCTAACACCTAAAACACCACCTAAAATCAAGGTTGCTGCACTGACCGCAATCAACAGTATTCTAGATGTTTTCTTTTGGTCAATTCTTCCACGTTCATAGGCATTTTTATCGTCTTTTTCCTGCGCGTGATGCTCGCCGAGATACGTGTCTTTTTTCTTGTTTTCAGCCATAGTAATACCTCCTTTACAAATCGAATTTACAACGATATTTTTGAAGTCTTAAACGACAAATTATAAACGGGCTTATCTGCGCACTCAAATGTAAAATTGATACGCGATCCGTCCCAGTTGAATTTAGTCATTTTCGCATTTAATACACAACCTAAAGCAACTGATCCTATATCCTCATTAGCTATAAATTTATACGCTCTTTTTTTGGTAACGAACAGTACTTTTTCATTGAAAGTTAATTCTAACTCATTGTTATTTACAACCGCACCTGATACAACCATTCCAACATTCTTCTCAAACTTCTTCATCTCTTTTTCATTCATAAATATTTCCTCTTTCCTATTTATCATCTTTCATTTGTCTAAGCTTATTTTTGGTAATCACTATATTTTGACTCTTGTCCTTTTTAGTGAATTTCAACTGACGAGATATGCGGTAGGGAATTTTAGTAAAACCTTCTCCGGTAGCCTCGTGAGCTTTAGTCGTGAATACAAAAGCATCCGGGTCGTATTTAAATACTAACTTGAGTATTTCATCGTAGTCTTCTTTTGAAAACACAACGTGGATCATCATCTTTTCTTTTCCGGTATATCCGCCGAATGATTGAAGCAAAGTTGTTCCTCTATCCAATTTGTAATTTATTTCATTGTTGATAAGTTCCCACTTTTCGGAAACGATATCCGCCACATATGAATTTTGTTCTTCTTTATATGTTAAACCAATCAAGAAGGCACAAGCAAACGCACCTATCAGACCGACTAATGTCAGTCTAATATCACTAGCAATGAACATGAATGCACCTACTATCGCGGCATCGATAACAAAACTTGTAACAGATGTTTTAACTTTAAAATACTTGGCAATTGCTAATGCGATACAATCTACCCCACCAGTCGATCCTCCACCTACAAAAGTCAGTCCACAGCCTATTCCAACAAGCGAGCCTCCAGCTAATCCAGCAACTAATAGAATTGCTGTAGGAACTGCACCACCCACTGTGGTTTCAACAATTTGTAAATGTGCCCACGCATTGTTGTCGTAAATATATGTGAATAAGTATAAAAAGCCGGGATATGCAACACTAGAAATTATTGTTTTAAAACCAAAACGTATTCCCAAGAATGCAGTACCGAATAGAAATAATACCCATTGAGCAATGGTAATGGTCATATTGACATCAGTCCAGTTAAACGCTCGATTTGCCAAAATCGCAAACCCAGCAATGCCACCGGTAACAATGTCATAAGGGATAATAAAAAACGCATCGCCCATAGCCAAAATGGCTGAACCGATGATAATAAGCATATACCTGAATATGGTATGAGCTAGATTTTGTCTTTTAAAATCATATTTGATATCTTTCCATACCAACTTAAAATTAAACATTTCTTTCATGGTGGAACTCCTTCCTAAGGTAGGCCATTATAAACCCATCTATGTCTCCGTTCATAACAGAAGCAACATCGCTAACTTCATATCCTGTCCGGTGATCCTTTACTAAAGTATACGGGCAAAATACGTAAGAACGAATTTGAGAACCCCACTCAATGTCTTTCTTTTCTCCGTTGATTTTGCGCAATTTCTCAAGTCTTTCATTTTCAAGTTTTTGGAAAATACGAGACTTTAGTAAATTCATCGCAATTTCTCTATTTTGAATTTGAGAACGCTCTACTTCGCAGGTCGCGAAAAGTCCGGTGGGAATGTGCGTAATTCTAACCGCTGATTCCACTTTATTAACATTTTGACCACCCGCTCCTTGAGAACGGTAAGTATCAACGCGCAAATCTATAGGATTGATATCTAAAACTATCTTATCGTCGAACTCAGGCATGACATTCACAGAAGCAAATGAAGTGTGACGAGCGCCAGACGAATCAAAAGGGGACATGCGCACTAGTCTGTGCACACCGCGCTCAGATTTGAGTAACCCGAAAGCGTTCTTTCCTTTTATTATAATAGTCACAGCTGATATTCCAGCTTCATCTCCTACCAAGTAATTAACTATTTCGATTTTAAAATTGTGTCTTTCAGCATATCTGGTATACATTCTATACAGCATTTCAGCCCAGTCGTGAGCCTCTGTACCGCCCGCTCCCGGATGAAAATCCAAGATAGCGTTATTGCTGTCGTATTTACCGGATAAGTACATTTGATTTTCGAAAGAAGTAATATCTTTTCCCAACTGTTTCAAATCGTCTTGAATCTCTTTTTGAAAATCCTCGTCCGGTTCGATTTTGAGCAAAGCTAAAGACTCAATAATATCTTGCAATTTATTATTGAGTTTTAGATAGTTATTCTTTTCAGACTGTATTTTTGAAAGTTCAGTAGAAATGTTCTTTGCATTTTCTCTGTCAGACCAAAAGTCCGGAGATAGAGTTTGCTGTTCAAGTTCTTTAACACGAGCATCAAGTTTAGCTAGGTCAAAGACACCCCCTTATTTCGTCAAGACGGGTCGATGAGCTACTTGCTAAACTATTAAGTTCGTAAAGTTCTTTCATTTTACTTTGCCTTTGTTTCAGTTTTGGATACGGCTACAACTTTTTTTACAGGAGTTATCTTGCCAATAGCTTGTCCTTTATCGTCGGCTTTCTTAGGAGTTGCTTTTTTAGCAACGGTTTTCTTAGTTGTTGTTTTCTTGGCTGCAGTTTTCTTAGGGGCTGCTTTCTTCGTTGCAGTCTTTTTAACTGCAGTTTTCTTAGGAGCGGCTTTCTTAGAGGCCGCCTCTTTTGCGGGTGCTTCAGAAGCCATCGCGGGTTTAACTGAAGTTTTGATATCTTTTTCTTTTTCGTTAGCTTCTTTTAAATCGGTTTTAGCATCGTTTGCTTTAATCTTTGTAACTGGAGTGAAGTTTGAGGGCACTTCTTTAGTTGTTGAAGGAGCAACGGGTTTCTTGGGTTGAGCTCTAAGTTGAACTCTAAATAGAGATGAAGTTACATTTGCCGCAATTTCATTTTGCATTTCCTTGAATAGTCCGAAACCTTCATTAGTATAAGATTGAAGAGGGTTGGTATTCGCATATGAACGAAGATAAATACCTTCACGCAATTTCGCCATTGTGTCAATGTGTTGTGTCCAACTCTTATCTGTCATTTGTAAAACGACTGTCTTTTCAATGTAATCAGCAGTTGCATCTGACCAACCGCTGCGGCGTTTAGAATATAAGTGAGTTAAGAGAACTGTTAAGTAATCTTCAACTTCATCAACGGGTAAACCGTCGACATCTTTTGCGCTGATTTTGTCAGCTGTAAGATACTTAGGAACCAAGTATTTCACTAATTCAGGTCCGTTGATTAAAACTTCCTGATCTTGTTCTATAGTACAACCGCTAACTGCCTTTTTAGCAAAGGTTTCAAAGTAAGAGCGGATCTTATCTTTAATTGAAAGAGAGTAGAGAAGTTCATCTCTCTTGAAATACATAATTTCTCTTTGTTTAGATAAAACATCATCGTAATCGAGCAATGTCTTACGAGTATCGAAGTTTTGACCTTCGACTTTACGTTGAGCGGATGTGATTAAACTGCACATAGTTTTAGATTCAATAGCTTCATCGCCCATTTGATCAAACATTTTAAACATTGTGGGTGAGGCAAATCTCTTCATTAAATCATCTTCAATACAAACGTAGAATCTCGAGTAACCAGGATCACCTTGACGACCAGCACGTCCACGCAACTGGTTATCAATACGTCTAGATTCATGACGCTCTGTACCTAAAACAGCTAATCCACCGAGAGATTTAACTTCTTTGGAAATCTTAATATCGGTACCACGACCAGCCATGTTGGTAGCAATGGTAATAGCACCCTTTTCACCAGCGTGTTCAATAATGTGAGCCTCACGTTCGTGATTTTTAGCATTCAAAACTTCGTGCTTTAACTTAGCATTTGTTAAAATTTGATCGACAATTTCGGACTTCTCAACAGAGGGAGTACCGACAAGAATCGGTTGTCCTTTTTCGTGACGTTCTTTGATATCTTTAAGTAAAGCTTTGTACTTTGCAGTTTCTGATCCAAAGACGATATCTGACATATCATTTCTAATAAGAGGTTTATTGGTGGGAATAACAATAACACGCATGTTATAGATTTTTCTGAATTCTTCTTCTTCTGTTTTAGCTGTACCAGTCATTCCGGAAAGTTTATCGTATAAACGGAAAAAGTTTTGATACGTGATGGTAGCCATAGTAATGGTTTCGGGTTTAATCTTAACGTGTTCTTTTGCTTGAATAGCTTGTTGAAGTCCATCGGAGTATTCACGTCCATCAAGAACACGACCTGTGAAGGAATCAATCAAACTAATTTCTTGACCCTTAACCATATATTCAATATCTTTTGTGAAGATATAATTTGCTTTCAAAGACTGTTGAACGCGGTGAACAAGATCGGAATATTCAGGGTCGTACAAATTCTTAACACCGAAGGCTTTTTGAATTTTATCAATACCCGAGTCTGTTAAACTGACAGATTTCTTTTTAATTTCAACTGAGAAATCTCTATCTTTACGAAGAGACTTAACAATTCTATCTGCTGTTTCATATGAGTTTGCTGTAACACCTGAACCACCTGAAATAATTAAGGGTGTACGTGATTCATCGATTAAAATTGAATCAGCTTCATCAATAACCGCATAGTGTAGTCCACGAAGAACTCTATCTTCAGCTTTTGTAGCCATGTTATCACGCAAGTAGTCAAAACCGACTTCTGCGTTTGTCGTATATGTAATATCGCAAAGATATGCTTCTCTCTTTGCCTTTTTATCTTTTTCCCTCAAGTTAATACCGACGGTTAAGCCTAAAAATCTATATATAGAGCCCATCCATTCAGCATCACGTTTCGCCAAGTATTCATTTACTGTAACAACGTGAGTACCTTTGCCTTCAAGCGCGTTGAGATAAACAGCCATGATAGCAGTAAGTGTTTTACCTTCACCTGTTTTCATCTCAGCAACATCGCCTTCGTTCAAAACGGTAGCGCCAAATACTTGAACAGGGTAAGGATATTGTCCTATAACTCTTCGTGCTGCTTCTCTTGCAACTGCGAACGCTTCAGGAAGAATATCGTCTACCTCTATCTCAGGATCTTTCAATAAATTTTGAAAATACGGAGTCTTAGCTTTCAATTCATCATCGCTAAGTTTTGCCATTGCTTCTTCGTATTCAAATACCGGTTGAGCCTTATTTGTAATCTTCTTCAATGCTCTTGCATCTATTCTAAAAATCTTTTCTAATACACCCATAAGTATTCATCCTCATTTCTACTAGTGAATATTTCACTCAATTTTAAGTCTTATATATATATTTATATATAATAGCCCTCGTGATATGATACCAATTATACTGTCGCGTTTCAATAAATCCTAATTAGAGATTTACAATAATTTATCTTTTTAATACCCTTTTTCATTGATTATTCAAAATTTTTTCCATTTTTCGGTCAAAACTCAAACCAAACAGGTATAATAACAATGTATGAAACATCATAAATATTCTTTGCCAAAGATCGGATTAGTACTCGATGGTGGCGGTGCCCGTGGGGCTTATCAAATCGGAGTTTATCTAGCGATGGAAAGATATGGTTTAATTCCGCAAATCACTTGTATGTCAGGTGGTTCTGTCGGTAGTTTTTTCACTTCTCTCTACATGCTTCACGATGCAAAAAAGATGGTTGAAATTTGGCAAAAAATGGACAAAAAAACAATATTGTCTCCAGCCGAATCCAAGTTGAGTTCTCTCAAATCCGTCATATTTGACAGCGGTGGATATTACACGAGAGACGGCTTGATTGAATACATTCACAATTACTTTGATTTGGAAAATGCTTTCAAAACAAATATTCCGATATTCTCCTCTTGCGCTCGCAAGATAGAAATAGAAGATAAAACCTATTACGAACCCGCGTATTTCCAGTTAAACAACAAGAGAGCGGAGGAAATATTGCCAGTCTTACTCGCATCTTCTGCAATCCCGATGGTATTTGATCCTGTGGATTTCAGAGGTAACACATACGTTGATTGCATGAAAGCTGACAACGAGCCATATTTTCCATTAATGCAATACGATTGGGACATGCTGTTCATAGTTCCTCTTACAGACGCTCACTACAATAAACACTATGAAGGATTTCCGAAAACTGTTGTGGATTTCGGGCTTCCAGCGATGATGAATTTACCCCTGTTGAACATGATAGACTTCGATCCTAGCATGACAGAAGATTACGTATCTCAAGGCTATCAAACAGCGAACACTATTTTGCAATATATGGATAAAAACCACTTGTTGGAAACTCACAAGATTTTGAGAAAAAAGCCAAAAAAGCTCCCCGAGTATTATTCATTGAATTCTATTGGGTTTGCTGATATAACGTATAAGAAGATGAGTTTAGATGAAATCTATAAAGAGGTATTTAAAGGAGGAGAGATTAATGAAAAATAATTTAACATATGTCGAGTTAAATCAGCAGCTATCCGATCCAAATAATCCGTTGTTTGGGGGCTCGCTTGCCTATATCGAAATTGAACTAGCCTTGCGAATGATGGTGAAATTGCTTTACATAAAGCTAAACAAACCATCAAAGCAATCTAAATCGTACGAAAAAATGATTACAATTTGCAATTTAGTAGCTTCTCAGTCCAACGAAATGATTGAGAAAGACGGACAAATATTCGCTGAATTACGCAAAGCAAAAGCCGGTAGAGAAAAAGATAAGATTATCGACGAGTTGTTTCCTAAATCAAGAGCTTTCTTAGAAAACATCAACATGATTAATATGTATTTAGAAGAGATGATCGGTTTAACAAACACCTCCATCAAATTCGATTATATTATGATCAACAACACTCTTATCGCATGCTATGCAAACTTAGTGCATATCCTTGGATACGAAGTGAATAAACACTCGGTAGAAAAGACTAAGAAAGACTACTTATCAATCGTTGAAAAATTATACAAATAAAAGAGGGATGAATACAAATGAAAAATTACGTTGAATGGACTGACAAAAAAAGAATGATAGATCTTAGAAATAAGTTCTGCACACTGTACAAAAATGAAGATGGATCAATGTTTTACATCGAACCCGTTTTCTATCAAGGTTTAGATACATTTAAAGAACTCCGCGGAAAAGATTTCCAAAGAATTCTAGATGAGATGGATTCAATAGTTCACAAAGAAGGTTTAGTTGTCTTTACGGGCGATTCCGAGAATCCCATCACCTTTGTCGATGACAATGTAAAAGCAATTTACTTAGAAATCACCGACATCACCGACAAATTAAATATCTTTGTACAAGATACTAATTTCCAAGGGGATTACGTCGACTAATTTGCGTAATCATTACGTTTTAATTAAGGAGACAAAATGAAGCACAAACATCTGGCGATAATACTTGGTGCATCATCACTGCTGGTTCTAACATCATGCAGTGCTTTTGACAATCCTTTTAACGTTGATTCAACTTATGCGGATACAAATAGTAAAGAAGTATACGCTAATGGCGAAAGCTATTTCCAAAATATGATCACTAACACTGGTAGAGAAACCATGCCATCAATAGGGGATTCTAAAATAGTTGTTGTGCCTGTCGTCTTTAAAAACGACAAAAATACAATCACTTTTGATTCTACCGAAGGTAAAAAGATCAAGAGCGATATCAACACAGCGTTTTTTGGATCTTCTGAAGATACCAATTACTGGGAGTCCGTAAGTTCCTTTTATAAAAAATCTTCTTACAACCAATTAAATCTCTCTGGTTTGGTTGGTGATTTTGTGTATACCGACGAAACATCTGCAGAATTGCAAAAATCTATTTCTTCTGGAGAAAATTCTGTTACTAATGTTACTAATTCAATTTTGGAAGAAGCCTATACCCAATACTTTATAGATGGAAATTTAGATTATTCGGATTACGATTCAGACGAAGACGGATACATCGATGACTTCGCCTTAATATATTGTTCACCATACGACAGTTATGACCAAACTAGCCTTTTGTGGGCTTACACTTTTTGGGATCAATACGCCGCTTCAGAAATTCACGCGAAGACTTATTCGTGGATGAGCTATTCATTTATGTACGATGGAACTGATGAGGGAATTGACGCCCACACTTTTATTCACGAAACGGGTCACACGATGGGATTGGACGATTACTATTCATACGACGCAAATTCTGACTCAACAGCCCGTGAGCCTCTCGGCAAGTTAGACATGATGGATTACAATATTCTCGATCATAATTCCTTTTCTAAATACTGCCTCGGTTGGATATCTCCTACGGTAGTGGAACTAAACCAAACCTACACCCTTAAACCTTTTCAAGAAAATGGAGATGCGCTGATCCTCGCAAACAATTTTAACGGCACATGCTTCGACGAATATTTAATCATTTCATATTACACTCCTACAGGTTTAAATGAACTAGATGCAAATAATGAATATTCAAATTACAATTTCACAGGAATTACTACACCAGGTATAAAAGTCATCCACGTCGATCAAAGACTTGGTGCATTTAAACGCAATTTAAATAGCGATAAATACTCGTGGAATGGTGTGTACGAAAATAATCCCTCCGATGAAAAGATGGATGACGTTATTTACGATGTTATTTCATCCAACACAGCAAGTTTTTGCCACGACTCCGAGGATTTCGCCCTTGCTTCGCTAGTTCAAGCGAGTGGAAGTACTGATTTCATGTCGGCGGTATCTCTTGATCACACAGCGGATTCAACCGACTTATTCACAACAAAAACATCTCAATTGGGAATATCAGTCTTTCCGAGTTTCACCTTCAACGACTCAACGACAATACCAGCAGGTATGAAAATTACATCGCTGAGCTCAGAAGAAGCGACTATTCAATTTGTGCCAAGACCAAACGCATATAACTAAAACTGATAATAACAATCTTCCTGATATATTTTTCCGCATGAAAAAACCAGTCCAATTATTTTGAACTGGTTCGGTTAAAGGTGGATTAAGTAAACTTACTTAGACTGATTAATGCCGTTGATTTTTAAGCGTGCTGCTAATCCATCGAGGACTGAGTTTCTAACAGTTCCACTTTCTATCAGTACATTTCCGGTTACTGAGTGATCGATAAGATTGTCACAAACTGCATTAGCGATAGACACATTTCCAGACACGTTGTGAATTACAAAATTAGTGCATTCCAGGGATTCTATTCTAGTTTTTCCAGAGACTAAGTTGATATCAAGCTTATCACAAAGCATTGAAAGCACGTTGTAATTTCCAGATACGGCCTTAAGGGAGATATTTTTCGCGCGCAGTGCGGGCAATCTATACTTACCTGATACTACAGATACTCTAAAATTTTTGTAGTGGATATCGGGAATGGTAACAATGAGATGGTTTCTTTTCATTCGAGTTAAGAAATGAGCTTTGGGAGTAAAATTCAACTTAAACAAATGATTCGTAGCTTCTATCGTGTAGTCATCGGGGTTCGCATCGTTGAATTCTATACTGGGGTTTTCCACATCAGCGAGGCGAATATCAACTTCATCAGCTACTAACTGTATGTCTATAGAGAAATCTTTGTAGTCAGAGTATGCTCTTTTTTCTTTTTCTACATCGACTTCAACATTGTCGAACTCAACATCACCTTCAGTTTTGAAGTTATTGATAATATCTTCTACATCGCCGAATTTTTCGCACGTTTCTTCTTCGCTGATTCCTGCTTCGTAGGCGAGATTAAATCTTTTGGTGTATCGCTCTATTAAAACCTTATCGTTTTTAATATGAGCGTTCTTAGCACTTTGTTTAAGCGCCTTTAAGAAATCTTTTTTTGTCATAATATTCTCCTTTATATACTTTCGCCGATATGTTTCAATCGGTTTTCGGCTTGCTCGAAATTTATCGTTCCACTCTTAAGTTCGTTCAATATATTTTCTCTAGAGTCTTCATCTTCTACAAGATCAGAGTTAAACGTATTCCCCAAAGCGAGGTTTATTTCCTCCAACATTTTTTTAACTGTCGGATATGAAATACCTAATTCTTTTTCAACAAGTTTGATATTTCCACCGCTTTTCATAAATATAGTTATAAATTTAGTCTGTGTTTCTGTGAGATAGTCAAATATGGATAATTCAAAGTCTCCTCTTATAGTGGTTCCACATTCATCGCACTTAAGTTCACTAGCGTGTAATTTTGATTTACATACGGGACATTGACCCAAAATTTTATTGTTCATACATTTTCGTCTCCTAACACTTACAAATATATCATATATCTCATATTTGTCAATTGTTTTTTATTTTTTGATTAATTTTATTCATTCACACATTAATATTATTAATTTATTTGCCTTTTTCACTTAATTGCGAATTAATATGCGAATTTCGTCTATAAGCCTATCAAATACATGTGAAATTCGCTAAAATGTATACGTAAGGAGTTTTATGAGAATAGATAAATATTTAAAAGTAACCCGTTTAATAAAAAGAAGAGAAGTGGCAAAGCAAATGCTGAATCTCGGTTACATATCGATCAACGATAAAATATCTAAGCCTTCAAGCGATGTCTCAGAAGGAGATATTGTGAAGTTTAACATTCCCAACAAACGCGAATTAGTTATTGAAGTATTAGAAGTACGCAATAGCGCTAATATACAAAAAGCTAAAGAATTATATAGAATAAAAGGAGAAATAGAACAGTGAAATTAGAAAAGAAAAACAGAGTAATATCGATTGTTTCGATTATTGTTACTGTTGTTTGCCTCGTCGTTATATCTCTTCTTCTAGCAAATTACTTACGAGTAAAAGCAGAAAACGATGAGCTTAGATCCTCATTAGAAAGCAGCTCCTGTGAAACAGGCGAAGTTATTCACTTTGCAGAAAACGAGAACAATATTTTTTATTATGACTAGTTTATTAAAAGCCAGAGTCGAAGAAAATCTATCTTCGCTTCCATTAGATACAGACAATGCGTACGCCGTAGCCTTTTCAGGCGGACCCGATTCCGCTTTTCTTTTGGATTGCTTATATACGATAGGTTTCAGCAATGTTACTGCAATCTACGTTAATTATCACGATTCACCTCGCGTACATATAGAAGAAAAAATAGTGAAAGAGACTTGCGAGCGCTTGGGTTTTGCACTTCACAGTTACGATGCAAATATCACAAATCAAGTAATTAGAAATAACTTAAATTTCGAAGACGCGGCTCGCACCGTTCGTTACAACATCTTTGCTAAAGAATACAAAGAGAATGATTTCGATTGCATTTTCGTTGCTCATCAAGAAGATGATTTAATTGAAACATACCTCATGCAAAAGGACCGAAATAAGCTTGTAAGTTACTGGGGCATCGCTCCGATATCTTTCGTACAAAACGTTCGCATAGTTCGTCCTCTGTTGAACATAACCAAAGCCGAAATCATTCGATACTTAAATTTTAATGAGATTCCATACTACGACGATTTAACAAATAACAATCTTGAAAGAACCAGAAACAACATTCGCCACAATAAGCTCCCCTCGATAGATCGAGAGAAAATGATTAAAGAAATCAACAAAAAGAACGAGGTTTTGCTGGCACAATTAAACAAATTAGACAAACTATCAACCCCTTTAGTCAAATATGTAAAATACAAAAAGCTATCGCGAGAAGAACAATTGAGATTTCTTTTTCAAAGGGTAACAGAATGCAGTTTGGAAGGGATGAGCAGCAAGAAATTAATCACCAGCCGCAACTTGGCTTTTGAATACTTAAAAAAGCCAAACGCTACAGGATGTATAAAATTGAATGAGGATTTGTATCTCTACCGAAACTACGGCAACTTCTATTTCCGAAAGAAAATTAAAACTGCACAGTATAATATTTTAGTTCAGTCGCCCTCCGTGGTTCAGAGTAAGAACTTTAAACTCGACTTAACTAAATTTGAAATGTTTAATTTAAAACCCTCGGATTTTCCAGTGACTATTAGGCCGTATAGACCGGATGATGTCTTTGGCACAAAAATCAAAAATTCCAGCGTTAAAAACTTCATTAAAAATAACAAGGTTCCTCAATACTTGAGAGAAATCTATCCAGTAATTATTAATAAGCACGGAAAAATTGTTTGCGTACCTTTTTACAAAGACATCAAAGAAAAGAAAGTACCGCTTAAATTTAAGAGTTTTAAACTAGACTAGTTATAGATTTAACAACATCCAACAAATCAAATAGATAATCAGCTTGTTTGATTATTCTAATAAGGAAATAACTGCCGTAGTAACGTACAGTGATTTTCGAATCGTCATATTTATCAAATATATCTCTCATTTTGAAAGCAATACCATACGAGTTAGAAAACTCTCTTGTTAGTCTTATTTCATATCTATCCATAGATTCTGAAAACTTATCGACAAATGGTTGAGATATTTCAATTTCAATCTCTTTCTTGATAAAACAATTTTCAATCTCTTCGGGGAATCTTCCATAGATATCTCGAGCTTGTTTCTTGTATTTTTTCAACTGATCTAATGTTGATATGTCAAACAGTTCTCGGTAAATATTAATACGATCTGATTCAGATGCGTAATTAGAGGGAATGTGAGAATCTAAAGAGAACGACAGTTCATACTTTGTGCCAACAGGATTATTGTCCCTAGCTTTTTCCTGAACAGTTTTTTCTTTCATTACTTCTTTAAGTAAAGTCATGTAAGCGTCGTAGCCAATAGAGTCCACAAAACCTGCCTGTTCTTTTCCTAATATGTCTCCAGCACCTCTGATGTTTAAATCTTGAGTAGCTATTTTGTATCCACTTCCTAATTCAGTAAATTCTTTCAAGGCTTTTAATCTCTTTTGCGAATCTTCATTTAATCTTCCGTAATCTTTATAAGTTAGGTAAGCGTAAGCTAAACGAGAAGAACGCCCAACTCGTCCTTTTATTTGGTAGAGCTGAGACAAACCGAAATTTTCCGCACCTTCAATGATGATTGTATTGCAATTTGATACGTCCAATCCCGTCTCAATAATCGAAGTACATACTAAAATATCGATTTTTTTGTCGTAAAATTTGTTCATTATATCCATCATTTCATTCGCTGGAAGTTGACCGTGAACAGCTTCAACTTTAGCGTGAGGGAACATCTTCCTAATCTCGTCAGCCTTCTTGTAAATAGACAAAATCCTATTGTGAAGAAAGTAAACTTGCCCATCTCTTCCAAGCTCTCTAGATATAACTTCTTTAACCAATTGCTTGTCGTATTTAACTACGTAAGTTTTTATCGGCAAACGATTAATTGGAGGGTCAGATAGTGCGGATAAAGATCGCACGTTTAAAAGGGACATTTGTAATGTCCGGGGAATGGGTGTAGCCGTTAAGGTTAGTACATCTACATTGGAAGTTAACTCTTTGATTTTTTCTTTGTGAGTAACTCCAAATCTTTGTTCTTCATCGACTATTAATAATCCGAGTTCTTTAAATACAACATCCTTAGATAAAAGTCTGTGTGTACCTATGAGAAAATGAATCTTTCCATCTTTAAGCTTTTTGAGTATTTTCGTCTGTTGTCCCTTGGTAACATTTCGAGAAACCATTGCAATTTCCACACCAAATTCCTTAAATCGCTCTGTAGCAACTTCAAAATGCTGTTTAGCTAATACGGTTGTAGGACAAAGTAATGCAACTTGTTTTCCCGAGAGCACAGCTTTGTACGCAGCGCGGAACGCAACTTCGGTCTTACCGAATCCAACATCTCCAGTTAGCAATCTATCCATCGGATGCTCTGACATCATGTCTTTTTTTATCTCATTCCAAGCATTGCGCTGTCCAACAGTCAAATCATATGGGAAAGCTTGATCAAACATATTTTCAAATTCGTCGTCTTTTTGAAATGCAAATCCAGGTAATTGTTCGCGTTTTGCCGCGATTTCTATCAATCTGTCTGCCATGTAGGCGATTCTCCCTCGGATCTTCGCTTTGCGTTTTGCCCATGTCGCGCCCCCAAGTTTATCTAACTTAGGACGTACCCCTTCTTTCGACGAGTACTTTCTAATCAACTTATATTTGCGCAGAGGAATATATAATTTGGACCCTTCACCGGCATATTGAATTTGCAAGTATTCCAAACCATCGATTTCTTCGATTCCTAGGTATTGTCCTATGCCTTGTTCTTCGTGAACCACATAGTCACCAGGCGTTAAATCCTGGTATTTCTTGATTATTTTTGCTTCTTTAAAACGATTCATAAAATAAGAACTACCGGGTTTAACTCCGAAGATCTCATTTACAGAAAGCACCGCTAATTTGTATTTCGGCACTAAAAATCCCCTTGAAAGGTTTTTTGTAATGATGACATTGATATCAGCCTTAATATTTTCATTTAAACTTATAGATATGTTCTTTTCATCGCAAACAACTTTTAATTTTTCATAGTGGTTGCTTGATAAAAACACTTTAACTGTGTATCCATCCTTCTTAAGTTCACTGATAGCTTGAGGAGCAGTAAACACGTTTGTAAAATGATATGGTATATCAGTAATATCTAAACTTGATGGTTCATCCAATACTTTTTCCACGTGATAATTACTCGTATTCAAAATATCCGACAAGGGAAAACAAGACATCTCATTTTCCAAGGCTAAATGCGCTTCAGACAACTGATTAAAGTAGTCGCTAGCTTCACTATAGTAACTATTCGCCATTGAAAGTACATCGTCATACCTGTAAAAAAGAATGCGGGATTTGCAAAGATATTCAATAATAGAATTATGCCTATCCAAAAAATAAGGGAGATAGCGGACCTGATTATTGTTTATTCCTTCTTCAGGAACCAAATCGCAAAACGTCGATATTTTATTTTGAAGTTCTTCCTTGTCCGACGCCCTTATTCCATTCAGAGAATTCATCTCCGCTTTTAATTTTTTAACACCAGTACTAATCTCGTCTTTGGTAAATAGATTCTCTATGCCAGGAACTACCAGCAAAGTTTTCATTCGTCTTAAAGATAACTGGGTTCCGCTGTTAAATTCTCTTATGTCTTCTATCTCATCATCGAAGTATTCTATACGAGCAGGGTTGATCATAGAAGGGGAATATATATCTACAATTTCACCTCTGTAAGCAAACTCTAAAACTTTCTCAACATGTGCAACTCTCGTATATCCTAGATCAGTTAACTTCCTGACTAAGTCCAAGGGCGGTAAGATGGCATTCTTATGCAAAATAAGTGTGTTTGATTTAAATCTATCCTGCTTCATTACATCGTGACTTACGGCAACTGCGTGCGTTACAAAAATATACTTTCTCCTCGAGAAAGTAATTTTAGCCATAGAGTATAATCTCTCTTCCAACATTTCCTTGGAGGATGATATAGCTTCAATTCTTTGAACTTCGTCGTGCGGAAAAAATAATATGTTTTGTTCTTCTACATAATCGTTCAATAAATCTATAAACTTGCGCGCTTCAAATAAAGTAGGTAAGACTACTGATATGTTTTGTGAATTGTTCTTATACGCTAAACCCGTAACCATCGCTAAGGTCTCTAAAGAACTGGCTTTTACCGGCAAAACCCCACTGAAATCCTTAATTTGCGCATCTTGACTTAAGAGTTGGCTTAACGGATTGTTTTCCATTATTAAGCTAATTCCTTTTGTTTTTTCGTGTTGAATTTTGTCATAGCTTTATCAAAGTTTGTCGCTATAGCATATTTTATTGCGAGCGCTGCTTCTTCCTGTGCTTCCGCTATTTTTTCAGCTTCATCATTTTTAGGTACAGTTAACACGTAATCAATAACATTGTTTCCATGCGGTTCTCCCGTGCCAATCCTCACTCTTTTTATAGTGTTGGTCTTCAGTAAACTTATTATGTTACCAAGTCCTTTTTGCCCGCCAGATGATCCTTTTTTTCTAAGTCTAAATCTTCCGGGTTCCAAAGCCATGTCGTCTATGACAACAATAATATCCTCAATCGGGATTTTAAAATAATCGACAAAAGGCTTAACGCATTCTCCCGACAAGTTCATGAATGTCAAAGGCTTGAGTATGTACACTGTTTCACCTTCAAACTCGCCTCTTGCGTAGAGTCCGTTAAATTTATTTTTGAACTGAGTTATTTGCATATCCTCGGCCAACATATCGACAACATCAAAACCCATATTGTGTCTGGTGTGTTCATATTTTGCTCCAGGATTTCCTAAACCGATTATTAATTTCATATTCTCACCTTATATTCCTTACGATTACAAATATTATTATAATACAAATTATTATATAATATTGTAATATGCAAGGAATTACACATGAAACTAGGAACTAGCAAAAGGCACTCTTCTTCAATCGGCTTTGCGGCTGGTCTTTTTGGTGTCACATTAATCACGCAATTGTTTCACGGATTCAATCTGAGTTATTGGACTGAAACAGGAATGGTCACTATGATGTGGGCAACCGTTTGTAAGATAATCTTTGTAGTGGTGGATTCAGTCGATGATATACTTGCTGGAATATTATCTGAACACACAAAGTCAAAATGGGGAAAGAGAATTCCGTGGTTGGTTTTCGGTTGTGTCTGGGTTCCGATATTTGTAATTCTGACATATGCCGTTAATTTATATTCCGGATTTTCTTCTGTCGGCTTTGTAGTGTATTACATAATCATTTCTATCTTTGTAGAAAATGCAAACACGATTTTCTACACTAATTACAATTCGCTTTACCCAACTTTATTCACAACAACCGCATCTAGAAACAAAACAGCAACTTACAAGCACATTTTAGAAATTCTCGCAATGGCAGCTTGTTACTTTTTCACTCCAATACTCGTTGATAACCTAGGTCTCAGCTATTACATGGTTGGAATAATTTACGGTGTTGTATTTTTGCTTTGTGTATTTATCATGATTCGAAGTATTAAGGTGGAAGATGATGTAAAGGCACAGATTGCTACTCCAGTAAAATACTCTTTTAAAAAGATGTTCAAAGAAATGATGGGAAACAAGGCCTTCGTTATTTACAACATCGCGCAATCCTTCTCAATCGCAATTTTTGCCATCATCGTTTCTTTGTATCCGATGTACTGCAAATACGTCTTGGGAGTCTCAGGATGGCAACAGTCGATTGTTTTCATGTGCTTGTTCGCGACACTCTTCATTTCAATTCCTATATGGTCCAAGTTAATCTCCAAATTTGGTTTTGTAAAAATATGGTTAATCTCATACATCCTGCTATCAGTCTCCATGTTTCTCTTATACTTTGCCGACAATTTTGTCTCTGGTTGTATAGCGTGCGCCTTAATCGGCCCAATGTACGGCGGAGTGCTGTTGACACCAGATATGATCTTAGCGGAGATCATCGATATAGATAGATTAAAATACCATGTATCCAGAGAAGCCGCTTTAGGCTCGATGGGAACGTTTCTTTCAAGAACATCAGTAATCATAGCCGCAATCGTAACAGCCTCTCTAACAGCTTCCTTCGGATACCAATCCGGTATCAATCCCGGCCCGAATCCAGCGTTAGCGTTCCGAGTGACATTTGGAATTATGCTGGCTGTAATTGGATTGCTCGGCACACTATTCGCTTGGTTATATGTTAAAATATCTAAAAAGGACAGAATGTTACTTCACAACCTTAAGCGCATCGATTCCAATAAGACTACCGAAGTAAACATAAGTGAAATCATCAATGAAACTAGATCCAAATAAAAAGTGCATACTCGTATCCGCCTGCTTGCTGGGTGTGCCTTCAAGATACGACGGAAAATCAAAGACAAACAATCTCGCTATCCAGCTTGTTGAATTTTTTAACGTGATTCCGATATGCCCTGAATCAGATTCAGGTTTGCCCACACCTAGAGACCCATCCGAAATCGTGGGGGATAAAGTACTTTCCTCAAAAGGGAAAGACGTGACCAGCTTTTTCGAGAGAGGCGCACAGATGGCTTTAGCGCAAGCGAAAAAATACAATGTGCAACTAGCGGTCCTACAGGAGAAATCTCCCTCATGCGGCTTTAAATCCATTCACAATGGCTTATTTGACGGTGGAATGGTGAAAGGGCAAGGTCTCACGACAAAATTGCTCCTTGAAAACAACATTCAAGTTATACCGGATACAAATTTGGAAGCATTTATTAAATCATTAAGAAAAGAAAACAACGATTAACCTTGTAGTGAGCCCCTAAAGTTGGACCAAAAATCCAATGGAAAGGGGTTCACTACATAGACCAGCAGGGTTAATCGTTGTTTTTAATTTTGTCTAAAGCTTCCATATATTCTTTTTTGGTACACGCTTGTACCAATTCGTTTTTATACGGTCTGATATTTCTAAGTCCCTTTAGATACATCACAGCAAATCCGCGCATCAGCTTGCAAGCGGTAACCTCACCAACTTCATCGATGAGTAAATTTAAATGAGTTACTATATCGTCCATCTTTTCTTCTTTGGTGTATTCGCGAATCGAATCGCCATTTTCTAAATTGATTAAATCCTCAAATATTTTCGGATTTCCTATGCTGGCTCTTCCAAACATATATCCATCCGCACTGATGATTTTATCTATGTCATTAAAATTATCTAAATTGATGTTTCCACTAGCGATAATAGGAATGCTGACAGATTCCTTAATCTCTCTAATGGCGTCGTAGTCTGTTTCACCGCAGTACATTTGAGCGCGAGTGCGGCCGTGAACAGCAATAGCAGATACTCCTGCAGCTTCCAACACTTTAGCAACTTTCAAATAGTTCTTTTCTTCTGAGGTGTATCCCAAACGAATTTTAAAAGTCACGGGTTTTGAAGACACTTCGACCATAGCTCTAGCTAGATCGTACAACTCTTCTTCTCTAGTTAACCAAAAAGAACCCGCTTCTTGTTTTATAACTTTTTTAACAGGGCATCCGGCATTGAAATCCAAAATGTCATACTTTCCGTAATTTTCCGCTAGGGGAATGCTTTTTATGATGTCTTCCTTTTTCCCACCAAACAATTGAAAAGCTACCGGACCTTGTTCAAAGGCGTTAGGAATCATATCAAAAGTTCTTTTGTTCCCGTATACCAGCGCTGTGGAGGAAGTCATTTCAGTGTAAGTAAGTCCAGCGCCGTAACGTCTGCCCATTTCTCTCATAGAAAAATTGGTATAACCCGCTAAGGGAGCTTGAACATAACGATTCTTTATTTCTATATCTGCTATCTTAAGTGTTTTCATTTCAAGAAATTATACCATAACAACTAATACACCAAAACTTTTACGCAAAAAAATCCCAGGATTTCTCCCGGGACTAAATGTTTTATTTATCGTCGTCTTCTTTGTTGACTAAATCTTTAAGGTCGTCCTGAGCTTTCTTACCCTCTTTTGTGGGAGGAGTAGCCTTAGCAACAGCGTTTCCTGTGGATTTATCAAGTGCGGTTTTGAACGTAGCAAAGTTATCCACCGTCACATTCATGAGTACAACGTGTATGTTCGTTCTATCTTCAACTTCTCTCGCGAAGTCTTCAGCAGAATCTCCCATACTTTCAATTTCTTGTTTGCTGTATATAAATGTCGTACAAGGTTTGTTAACTATTTGCGGGTTAGCGCCTTGAGCAATCTGAGTAGTGATGTATTTTCCATATGCCTGTTGAATGGCTTTTGTCGTACCGCGAGCGGTAAGTTTTAAGCCATCGTCAGACTCAGCAACGATAAACAGCATGGAATTTTCAATGCCGGATATCTTTTTAACTATAGAGTCTATAGTTTTATTGCGATTGGCTTGTTTTGAATCTATCTCAGGTTTTTCTTCTGCTTTTGCAGCTTCAACAGTCGCTGTAGGCTCAGCAGGTTTTTCAGGTTCTACGGCCTTAGCCTTAACTGGAGGTAAACACCTGTGTTCAAGTAGATAGTCAATTTGTTCAGCAGTTATTGTTTCTTTATCCAAGAGAACTTTAGCAATGAGTGCAACATCATCTTTGTATTTCTTCAAGATATCTTGTGCTTGCTTGTGTGCCTCGTCGATAATTTCTCGTACCGCTTTATCAATTTCAAATGCAACTTGAGTTGAATAGTTAGTTTTGTTTGAGTTGTAATCTCTGCCTAAGAATACCGAACCGGAGTTCTTTTCATATTGAATAGGTCCTAAGTCGGACATACCGTATTCCGTAACCATCAATCTTGCGATTTGCGTTGCTTTTTCAATATCGTTAGATGCACCGGTAGAAATGTCACCGATGAATAATTCTTCAGATGTACGTCCACCAAGCAAACCTGTAATTTGAGCGATTAATTCATTCTTAGTAAGAACGAATCTATCGTTGACAGGAGTCATTAATACGTGACCGCCTGTACGTCCACGAGGGATAATTGTAATACGTTGAACCTTTTCGGAGTTCTTAATTTTAATGCCGATTACAGCGTGACCAGATTCGTGATAAGCAATGCGTTTCTTTTCGTCTTCTGATATCGTTCTGTTCTTCTTGGCGGGACCAGCGATGGATCTATCGATAGCTTCATCGATATCGTCCATAGTAATGGCTTCTCGCTTTTCACGAACAGCAAGTATAGCAGCATCGTTCATAATGTTTTCAAGATCAGCTCCCGAGAAGCCAACTGTTCGGCTTGCGATAGCTTTAAAATCTACATCTTTGCCAACAGTCTTACGACGTGAGTGAACTCTAAGAATTCCTTCACGGCCTTCTTTATCGGGAAGATCAACTGTAATTTGTCTATCGAAACGACCAGCTCTAAGTAAAGCGGGATCGAGAACATCGGATCTATTTGTAGCTGCCATGACAATGATTCCATTGTTGTCAGCGAAACCATCCATCTCAACCAACAGTGCGTTTAAAGTTTGTTCACGTTCATCGTTACCGCCACCCATGCCTGCGCCTCTTTGACGACCGACAGCATCGATTTCATCGATAAAGATCATACAGGGGGCATTTTGTTTTGCAACCTTGAACATATCTCTAACACGTCCAGCACCAACACCGACGTACATCTCAACAAAGTCAGAACCTGAAATTGAATAGAAAGGCACGTTAGCTTCGCCGGCTACTGCTTTCGCAAGTAGTGTTTTACCTGTTCCGGGAGGGCCAACCAGCAAAACGCCTTTAGGCAATTTAGCGCCCAAGCGTGTATATTTCTTTCCGTTGTGGAAATAATCGACCATTTCGACTAACTCAGCTTTAACTTCATCGCATCCTGCGACATCCTTAAAGCGAGTCTTAGAATGAGTTTCTTTACGAGCGCGTGAGCGGTTGAAATTAAATTGTGAATTTGCACCGCTTGAACCGCCACCGATAGATTTTGTCAATCTCGAGAATAAATAAACTCCGCCGATTAAAATAACTGCCCACAGAAGTATTGTGGGAAGATAGTCAGCAAAACTTGTTTGTGTTGTGTAATCAACGAGGGAATAAACACCGTGTTCATAACCATAGTATTGAATTTCATTTCCATTATCGTTGTAAACTCTTGTCTTAATGACTGAAAAGTATGCGGCCTTTGCAGACTCATTGGAAGAAGAAATAGAAGCTGTAAAATATACCAATTCATCAGCGTTCCCCTCAGCGTAGTTACCTGTTAAATAAAAATAGCCGCCTTCTTCTGTGTGATCTTCATATGAGAGTGATCTAACATCCTCCTCATTTAGTACAGTGTATAAATCTCCACCGTAAACTGTTTCACCATCTACTTCAGTAGTATAAATATCAGCATCCGTGTAATTAGTAACCGTTGTACTTTGATATTGTGAAATAAATACATACGCAAAAATAGCAATTAAAAGCAAAGCTATTAAATAAAAATAGCCTGTCTTGAAATGGTTTTTCTGAGGTGTACTCGAATTTCGATTGTTCCTGTTTAAATTGGCCATATATCAGCCTCCGTTTCGTATTGTCATAATTTATTATATATTATGGTTATTTCATTATATATAATTCTAGTCTATTTTAATATAGTCTA
>Ga0172378_10000896_pt1 | contig 26971 bp, 26 predicted proteins | sample GrowelOW332metaG_FD_119755 | JGI IMG/M metagenome (GOLD analysis project Ga0172378, IMG submission 119755) | Groundwater microbial communities from an aquifer near a municipal landfill in Southern Ontario, Canada - Pumphouse #3_1 metaG | ecosystem: Environmental > Aquatic > Deep subsurface >...
TATGGTTATGCGGATGATGATTATTTCTTTCTTAAGCTTTTTGATGCAAGTCGGAAAGGCTATGTAAGAAATCCTACCCCTCCTAAAATCTCAAAAATCCCACAGACTTTGTGATTGAGCCAATTAAATTTCCATATTCATGGCACGTCGTACTTCTACGAGTGTGTCTATTGCCATTTCTCTTGCTTTCTCAGCACCCTGAAGAAGTACCTGTTTAATATATTCAGGATCTTTTTCAAGTTGTGCGCGTTTTGCTCTCATAGGACGAAGTTCTTCGTTGAGTGATTCTGTAAGCATCTTTTTGAGCATGCCACCACCACCTTCACCAATATGATCGGCGATAGCTGTAGGATCTTCTCCATTACAGAGTGAAATGAGTTTGATGAGGTTTGCCACTTCAGGTCGTGCTTCAGGATCGTAGGTAATGGTTCTGATTGAATCAGTCTTTGCCTTTTTAATCAATTTAGCTGTTTCATCTTCTGTTGCACTCAAGAAAATTGCATTATTTCGACTTTTACTCATCTTTTGACTTCCATCAAGTCCTAAGATACTTGGTGTTTTACTGAGTAATGCTTCTGGTAATGGGAAAATCTCTTTTCCATTACCAAATTTCTTATTAAAACGAGAAGCAATGTTACGAGTCATTTCAATGTGTGGGAGTTGGTCTTTTCCTACAGGAACGACATTGCCTTTACAGAAAAGAATATCACAAGCTTGGTGAACAGGGTATGTATACATACCTGCATTCACACTCTTTAATCCAGCTGATTGTATTTCTTCTTTCACGGTTGGGTTTCTACTCAGTTCTGCGTTTGTAACCAGTGTTAAAAAAGGAAGCATGAGTTGGTTTGCCTCAGGAATGTAGCTATGAGGAAAAATAATGACATTATCACTTGGAACAATACCTGCTGCAAGGTAATCGATACAAAGTTGTTTGGTATTTTGTGAGATTTCTTGATATGCGTCATGGTCCGTTAGCACTTGATAATCTGCAATAAGAATACATGTGGGAACACCTAATTGAGATAATTTAACTCTATTTTGAAGAGAACCAAAATAATGACCGATATGTAATCGTCCTGTTGGTCGGTCTCCAGTAAGCACTCTATATTTTTTTGGGTGAATAACGATGTCTTTTTCTAAAGCTTCACTGCGTTGAACCGCGGCTAAATATGTATCCATGAGGGAATCTCCTTGCCTGTATATATTAATAGAAACACTGTAACAAAAAGTTAATAACATCACAAGTGGAAGATGGTATTGTCCGTTTTAAAATGTATTGGTATATTGTAGAAGTTCTTGTCAAAAGAAGAACAATAACAATTACCAGAGATGTGTCTTTGAAACACAGCCTCAAGAGGAGTGCAGTTTGAAAGTAGTAGTTGGAATGAGTGGTGGAATAGATTCTTCTGTTACTGCGTACCTGTTAAAGAAAGCAGGTCATGAAGTAATTGGTGTGACCATGATTCTATGGTCAGAACGATCAGGTTTGAAGGGAAAGTCAGCAAGAGGTAATTTTTGCTTTTCCCAAGATAAGACTGAAGATATCATCAAGATTAAAGAAATATGTAAAAAAATCGGGATTGAACACCTCGTTTTAAATCTTTCTCAAAGTTTTGAAGATTCTGTTCTTCGAAATTTTAAGGATGAATATATGGGAGGAAGAACACCAAATCCTTGTGTTTGGTGTAACCCAACGATAAAGTTCGGTGCCTTCTGGGACGAAATTAAAAATCAAGGAATTGAATTTGATGCTTTTGCAACAGGGCATTATGCACGCATTGATAAAATCAATGGAAGATATTGTTTGAGACAAGGAAAAGATCCAAAGAAAGATCAGAGTTATTTCTTGTATCGATTGTCACAAGAACAACTTTCTCATATTCTCTTTCCTCTCGGTGAAAGTGTGAAAACCGATGTGAGAAAAATCGATACACAAATGGGTTTTCATCCAGAAGAACAGAAGGAATCTCAAGATTTCTTCGATGGTGATTATGCAGAGCTTTTAAACCAAGAAGATGAAGAAGGTGATATCGTTGATGTACATGGGAAAAAACTTGGTGTGCACCATGGTATTTTCCATTACACCATAGGGCAGAGAAGAAGACTTGGTGTCTCGTCCAATAGGCCTTTGTATGTTGTTGAACTTGATCCTGAGAAGAATAGAGTTATTGTCGGATATGAAGAAAATACCTATCAAACCGTGGTCAAAGCGAATAATTGTGTATGGGGAAGTCGTCTTGATTTTCCTACAACCGGTTTATCGGCAAAAATTCGTTCTACAGGACAACCTATTCCTGCCTCAGTCGTGAAAGAAGCAGATGGTTCTATTACTGCAACATTTTCCCAGAAAGTCAAAGCAGCAACGAACGGACAATCTTTGGTAGTTTATGAAGGTGATACCATCGTTGCTGGAGGAATTATTTCTTCTTCTTTCTAGCATTATCATCAAATTGTCTTGCTTTTACCTTGTTTCGTGTAATACTTAAAGAAAACACTTGATGAGGAGGTAAGAGATATGAGAGTAATAATAGAGGAAGATTATGAGCGTATATCACAGTGGGTCGCATATTTTATCGTGAATGAAATACATAAGGCTGCACCCACGTGTGATAAGCCCTTTGTTTTGGGATTACCCACAGGTTCTTCTCCTATGGGAACCTTTAAAGAACTGATTCGATTGAATCGAGAAGGTACGGTAAGTTTTCAACATGTCGTCACCTTTAACATGGATGAGTATGTTGGTATCCCACAAAATCATCCACAAAGTTATCATTCGTTTATGATGAAGAATTTTTTTTCATCAATTGATATTAAAAAAGAGAACATTCATTTACTCAATGGCATGGCGCTTGATTTAAAAAAAGAATGTGCTGACTATGAAAGGAAAATAGCCTCGTATGGAGGTATTGATTTATTTCTTGGTGGTATTGGTAGTGATGGACATATTGCCTTTAATGAACCTTTTTCCAGTCTCAATTCACTCACTCGAGATAAATCACTCACCTATGAAACAAAGTTACATAATAGTCGTTTCTTTGATGACGATATTGATAAAGTACCGTTACGTGCGTTAACTGTTGGTGTAAAAACTATATGTGATGCACAAACGGTGGTACTCATCGTAAACGGGCATGCAAAAGCTCATGCGTTGCAAGGGGCAGTAGAAGGACCCATTACACAAATGTGTACCGCCAGTGCCTTACAACAGCATAAGAGAGCCCTTCTCGTGTGTGATGAGAGAGCTTGTGATGAGTTGAAGGTGGGAACATATCGATATTTTAAAGATATAGAGTGTGAAAATCTTGAACCAAAACTTGAAAAGTAGGAATACATCAAAATCTTTGACCTACCACAACAATAATTGTCACATGAGAGTGAATTCTTCTACTTGCAAACAGAGAGAAAAGTTGTGATACTTAACCTAAAAAAATATAAAGGGAGTATTGAACTTATATGAATATTGTTTGTTTGGACCTAGAAGGGGTATTGGTACCTGAAATTTGGATAGCTTTTTCAAAAGAAACAGGGATTGAAGAACTGAAACTCACCACGCGAGATGAACCCAACTATAATAAGCTGATGAAATATAGATTGGATATACTCAAGAGAGAAGGACTTGGTCTCTCCGATATTCAAAAGACTATTGCTCAGGTGAAACCTTTAGAAGGTGCAAAGGAATTTTTAGATACACTAAGAAAGCTGACCCAAGTGGTGATTCTTTCCGATACTTTTAGTGAATTTGCAGCTCCTTTGATGAAGCAATTAGGGTATCCTACGATTTTCTGTAATGATCTCGTGGTTGGGCCTGATGGTATGATTGAAGATTTTGTCTTACGTCAAAATGATGGTAAATATAAAGCAATAGAAGCGTTTAAATCGATGAACTGTAGAACCTTTGCAGCCGGAGATTCCTATAACGATTTACATATGATTCATGCTGCAGATGCTGGTTGTCTTTTTAGAGCACCTGAAAAAATTCTCACAGATGAACCCGATTTGAAATTGGCAACAACGTATGATGAATTTCTTCAGAATATTAAGGATTTCTTAGGATAATTATGGATAATGATCATTTTTCACCAAAAAAATTAGAAGCGTTGATGAGCTTTATTGTAGTCTGCTTAGTGGTAGGCTACATCGCTCTGAGTCGTGTTTATCACGGTAGTCTCATTGTGAAAATAATAGTAGGAGCTTTGGTTGTTTTTGTTGTTTTTATGATGTGTCGAATTATTTATATTTTTGATAAAGAGTTTAACGATAAAACCTAAAAAGGTTCTATTTTTATTATTTTGTCCACAAGTAATCGTTTTTTTTTGATTTTTCATAAAAAAAGTCTCATGAACCTATTGACTTGTTGGTCCTCTTATACCATATTTTCATAAAAAATAAAGCTGTGGCAAGGCAAATGCTAGGAGAAGCATATGACCCAAGAATTTGTTACTGAAATGGAACAAGAGTTAATTAAGCAGAAGAAGGATTTACTTGAAAGACTTGCAAAAGAAGATGATGATTTCAAAGAATTAATGGCTGAACAAACCATTAAGGATAGTGTTGATTCTGCTACCGATGAAATTGCATTTAAAAAAATGCAACGAAACCAGACTCAAGAAGCAAACAGATTGATGGCTATTAATAATGCGATAGGTAGGATTCATAATAAAGTGTATGGAAAATGCCTCAAGTGTGGTAAGCCAATTTCTGAAAGTAGATTGAGAGCAATCCCATATGCAGTTTTGTGTATCGATTGCAAAAGTGGAGAAGAGCGTCCAGGAATGCGAAAATCACGAGCTTAATAAACAATATTGAGAGAGTCAGCACATGCTGACTCTCTTTGTGTTTTACATGTGAAAAATATATTTTTTAATGGCCTGAGCAATACCACAATTATCATTGGTATCGGTGATATCAAATGCAACATCCTTAACCTCTTTGACTGCATTTCCCATTGCAATACCATAACCGGCTTTATGAATCATTTCTACATCATTATTGTAGTCACCAAAAGCCATGATGTTTTCTTTATCAATGTGAAAATATTGAGCAAACGTGTGAATGGTACTCCCTTTATGGGTTCCTTTATTGACAACTTCAAGAAGATTTGGTGCAGAAAGAAAACAGTCAATGGAAGGATTATTTTGCTCTTTTAACCAGGCAAAAGTCTTGTTGATTACTGCGGTATCTTTGTTCTTTAGAACAAATTTGTACGGTTTGTCTTGTGCATTCTTTGTGAAAAAATCATCAAAGGGTCCAAAAATCCCTTCGCTGGGACACATGGTTCTCTGAACCTCTGCCCAATAACCGTCTTCTTGCATATACCATTTATCAAGAGAAAATATGACGGGAATATTATGAAAAGGGGAGAGTTGCTTTAAAAGTGATGAGATGAGCGTGTAATCCATTGGTTCGTCTTTTAACACAGCACCTTCAAATTCAACGTATGCTCCATTAAAACACGAAAGAGGGGAATTTAATCCGAGCTCTTTTTGTAATCCTGTGACGCCATTTCTAAATCTTCCTGACACCAGAGCAAAAGGAATATGCTTTTCATACCAAGCTTTTTGTATCCATTTTTTATCTTCATCGTTGATCTGTTTTTGACTATTTAAAAGTGTTCCATCAATATCGGAACAAATGAGTTTTATTGTGTTCATAGGGTGAGTATAAAAAAAACCACCTCAACTAGCAACTAGTTGGGTGGTCTTATGTGTTGAAAACTCTTGTTACTGGTTACAGTATGGATTTGAATTTCTTTCAATACCAATACTTGTGATAGGACCGTGTCCTGGAAGTACTTGTACATCATTATCAAAATCCATTAATCCTTTTACACTTTCAATGATTGCAGAATAGTCTCCGCCGTACAAATCAGTCCTTCCCACACTACCAGCAAATAAGGTATCACCGGTGAATAGCATGTTACCTTCTTCAAAGAAGAAACAATATCCACCAGGGGTATGACCTGGGGTTGGAATGGAGAGAATATGACAGTCAGTGATAAACTGGCGACCTGTAAGTAACTTTGTAGCAGGAGGAATATGAGACAGTTCCTTTTTGTATCTGTTTAAAAAAGAAGCATCGTTCCAATGATCTTTGATCCTTTCGTAACTTCCTGGACCAAGATAAATCTTGTCAGGTTCGCCTACGATGATATCAAGATGGGGAAAAGTTTCTTTCAGTTGTGCGAGAGCGGTAATGTGATCCCAATGTCCATGGGTAAGAATGACCGCTACAGGCTCAACTTCTCTTTCTTTTAATTTGTTAACGATTGTATCTGCTTCGGCACCTGGATCGACGATCCATGCACTTTTTGTTTCAACATTTCCAAAAATATAACAGTTTGTTTGATATGGTCCTACTACGAGTTGCTCAATGAACATTATTTAATCCTTGTTAGAATAGGTGACTTGTGCGGTACGCCCTTTGATGTCTTTACCATTAAATTCAGCAATTGCCTTTTCACAATTTTCGGCACTCATTGTGATAAAAGAGTACTTATCATGAACTCTGATTGCAAAAATATCTTCAGCGGTGATAGAAAGACCTTCTTGAAGCATTTTAGAAATGTCTTTTCCATAAAGTTTTCTCATTTTACCTATGTTGAGATATAATGTCTTACTTCCTTCTGGCATGACACGTGCTCTTTTTTCAGGTCTATTTGGTTTAGCCTTGATTTGAGTTTTGTCGTCTTTGTCTTTTGCACCTTGAGTTGGTTCAGTACTTGTTGTGTTTTTGTTGTTCCTTCTTTGAGGACGAGGTTTTCTCTCAGGTCTGCTGTTTTCCTTGGCTAAAACTTCCCTTAATAGGTATGCCATGAAATAACCGCGAAGAGAAAAGGGTACGTTCTTTTTGATGAGTTTCTTGAGCTTTTCAAGTTCTTCGGGATTTGAATCTGCTTTGGTTTTTCCTGCTAGCAGTTGAATCTTGGATGCAAGTACATCGGCATCTGTTGGGGTGCCCTTCGTATTATCCATCAGTATTACTCCTTGATTGATTTTTGTGGAAAGTCTGGTTTCCTTATTTATTCCCACGTGTTTGAATTCTTTGTATGTTACAGTGTTTTTCAAAGATGTTGAACTGTCTGTTAAAAGCAAAGAAATTCATAAGATTGTATCAGGCTCCGCCTGATAGCATCTACTTAAATTTGTAGATACATGTACTTTTAGAATATAAGAGAGTGAAAGGCTTTGTCAAGGAAACGAATTTCTGTTATTATTGGAATATGGTCATGACTGCACAAGCTATAATAACTTCTAAAATACAACAAAAAGAAGATACAGTAAAAGATATGGAACTCCTCTACGAGGAATTAGGGAGAAGTGTTGCCACCACATGTGACGAGACTTCTTTTCCTTGGTGCAGGAGTGAGTTAGCCTCTTTTCTTTCTCAAAAAGAGATGAATGAAGAACAAGAAAAGAGATGTAATTCTTTACAGAATAAGAAAAAAACTCTTAATGCAAAAAATAAAGAAAAGATTGCTTATAAAAAAGAAAAGAATAAGATTGAGAAAGAAATAAGTACGCTCTTATCACGTTTTGGAGCCACTTGTTTTGAAGCTTATGTATCTTCTTCTTTAGACGAAGATATCGTTTCATTAGTGAATCCGATCTTCGCTAAACTGAAAAGAAAAACAAAAATAAATGAAAAAATATCTTCAGATTCTTCAATAATTACTCGGATAAAACTTGCACGCTTAAATTCCTACCGAAAGAAATTACTACCGGCTCTGCAAAAAGTTGGAGTTTTATTGGAAAAGGAAGATAAATTGGATGCTCTTACAGGGCATAATATTTCCACTCTTCGGGCTGAATATGAAAAATTGAGTCTTAAACATGAGGATATTGAAGCGCAACTTACTGAAGTTGAGAAAGTGCGACGATTGTTGAAAGAAGAGGGTGAAGAACATTTTACCGAAGAAATTGAGCGTCTTGAAAGAACGATTCTCGAAGGAAAGCAAAATGAGACGAAAGCAGCACATCTTTTGGGTGAAGAATTGTATAAAAATCTTCCCAATACGATTACCTCTGAAATGATTGGAGATGATGCTATTCATCTCATTGATCAAATTACACTTCATCATCGTCAGCTCGAAGAAGTTGATAAAGATATTGAAAAATTGAAAAATGAAATAAAAATTGGTGAAATAAGCGCTAAAATTACCCATGATAGGCAAAAGGTTGATGCTTTAATTAAGCAAATTTCAAATTGTCAGGCTCAAATTGATAAGATTACTTTTTCTATTGATGATAAAAGAAGAGAGATTATCGAGTTGAAATCGAAAGGAACGTACGAAAGTTTTTCTGAGGTTGCTTCTCCTGATGACTTTGTAGGTGGCCCATATGCCAATTAAAAAAATGCCAGAGTCCGATTCTACACCGTATCTTGGCGAGAAAAAAGTAAAAAAGCAGAGTACAAAGGTTTCTCATGCGAGAAAAACAACAGGCTCTTCTTCTCAAAAGCATCAAGCTGTTGATGCAAAAATCGTGAGTGCTCCGAAAACGCTTAAAAAAATTCCTCATTCTCAAGCAACCGATTTGTTTTCTCTTTCTTCTTCAAAGGAGGAGAGTCCATCTCCTTCACGTAAAAAAGCGGAAAAGGTCTTTTCCCACCAAGAGAAAAAAGAGGTGAAGGGCCCAACGGGCAAAACGCAAACAACCCCTTCTCAAGCAAAGACTGCAACCTCGACGCTTAAAGCTTCTCCTCGTGGACCAAAGAAAGAGATTTCCTCGTCGAGTAAAAAACAGAAGAAGCCTCTTTCAACTCCTCCCGTGAGCAAATCTTCTTCATCTCATGCAAAGAAAAAGAGTGTAGGGCCCCCGGTTCATTCTGCGCAAACTTTGCGTACACACAAAAAAAAGACTCATTATGATGAGAATTCAACACTCACTTTCTTTCAGGCTACGGCAAAGCACAGTAAAAAACATTCCGTAGAAAGTATTAATACACAACCTTCTCCAACTCCAGATAAAGGAATCAGACCTCATGCTCAGATTCCAGAAATCAAAAGTCCTTCTCAATCAAAATCTGCTTATCACAAAAGAATCATTGTTCATGAGGAAGATTTACATGATTATCCTCCTGCTACCTCAACGGGTAAAGGTGTGGGAGCAAAAAAGATATTGCATCCTGTAAAAAAAAGCATACAAAAGATTCCTTTTATTGTAGGTCTTATCTCACTTATATGCATGTTCTTTTTGTTACAACATTTTCTCAAGAAAAATACCATTCTTCCCACCTCTCAGGTAACAAGAACAGAGTTATCATCTTTTGAGCCAACGGCTACTCCTTCTCTTGCTCTTCCCGAAACGACGCTCTCTTCTCCCGTAACGAATACTGTCTCTGATATACACTTTGTCATACAACCAGGAATGGGTGCACAATCAGTTTGTACGGCCTTGAGTGCCTTAGGTTTTGATGGAGAGAGCCTACTCACGTCTCTGGTAAATCAAGGTCTTGAAGGAGAAATTGTTAGTGGAACGTATTTACTGCAATCAAATATGACTACAGACGAGTTAATCAGTAGAATTTGTAGTAGCAAGCAAGTGAATATTACCATTTTTGCAGGGATGAGTATTGCTGAAATAGATGCTTCTCTTGTGCAACGAGGCTGGATTGAGAGCGGAGATTTTTTGCATGCATGTACACAACTTTGTGCAAAATATGGACTCAATTTTGTCGAAGGGTGGTTTGCTTCAGGGGTATATACGGTCGAAAGAGAGAATATTGCAACGTCTCTTTCTTCTCAGATGTTCCAAAAACTTCTCTCTTTCTTATCTCCACATCTCACCACCATTGCTCAGTCTGGATATAGTATTGCTGATGTCGTCATTATCGCAACACTGATTCAAGCCGAAACGCAAGATCCTGATCAAATGGGATTAATTTCCTCAGTTATTCATAATAGGCTCAAAAAGAATATGGCGCTGGGTATTGATGCAACCACAAGGTATGAGACTGGCAATAAAACAGAAGCGTTAAGTCTTGAGGTTTTGAATACGCTCACCCCTTATAATACCCGACGCAAAAAGGGCCTTGTGCCTAGCGGTATTTGTTGTCCAAGTATTGATGCAATACAAGCAGCAGTGGAACCGGACACCACTGATTATCTGTATTATCTGCATAAGAGTGATAAATCCATTGTGATGGCCACTACCTATGAAGAACATAAACAAAATATAAAGGAATCTCAAAGTGAAGTATGAATATGGACTCTATAACCTGCATACCCATTCGTATTATTGTGGACATGGTGTTGGTGAAATAGGTGAATATGGAGAGGAAGCGACAAAAAATGGTCTTAAACTTTTAGGTTTTACCGAGCACTGTCCTGTCCCTGAAAATAGATGGTCTTCAAGTAGAATGAATTATGCAACCCTTCCTGCGTATGTACGCGATGTTGAACAGGAAAAAAAGAGGAAAGGGTTACAGGTATTATCGGGATTTGAATGTGATTATTACCCTGAGTATAAAAACTATTATACGGACCTCAAAGAAAAAGTTGATTACTTAATCTTTGGCGTTCATTTTTTAACGACTCCCGAGCAAAGAGATGTGAGTGTTCATAATGTCCCAATGGGCAAGAAAGAATTACATATCTATGCCAAACAGTACATTGCTGCAATCGAAAGTGGTTTGTTTTGTTTTGGCGCTCATCCTGATGTGTTTGCTTTTAAATATTTAGATTGGGATGAAGAGGCCCTCTCTGTTTCTCGTGATATTATCGCCTGTGCTCTCGCCTATGATCTTCCTCTTGAAGTCAATGCTAATGGTTTGATGCGGGGTAAGATTGAAACACCCTCAGGACAACGTGATCCCTATCCGCTCTCTTCCTTTTGGCACCTTGTACGAGATGAATATCCTCAATTAAAAGTGATAACCAATGGTGATTGTCACGATCCTTTGAATTTCGGTAAGTTTTTGACCATAAGCAAAAAGTGGGGAGAACAAGAACATATTCACTTTGCTTCAGCCGTTGTTGAGGAAGGAAAACTTTCTTTTATTCAATAAGTGACCTCGACTGCCCTTTTCCTAAAATGGAGGAGGGCATTCAATGGTAATTTCTTGATGGGTAATCGGGTGCCTAAAGCATAAGCTATTGGCATGGAGGAGCATCCTCTCTTCTCCTTCCTTTCTTTGCCCATACAATCTGTCTCCAACAATGGGGAACAAAGCTGTTTGACAATGTACTCTTAATTGATGGCTTCTTCCTGTTTGCGGGGTGAGTAATAACCTCGTTTCAAGTTCATTGTACTTGTTTCTTTTTATAGCAAGTCGTTCATAGCAGGTTATCGCTTTTTTCCCATCATCCCTTACTACTTGTATAAGAGAATCTTTCTCCTTTTTTCTCAGTGGAAGATCAATGAGACCGTGTGTGGTTTTTACGACACCTCTCACTTTTGCGATATAGGTCTTTTGTATGGTCTTGTTTTGAAATTGACGAGAGAGATAACTAAAACATTGTTTTTCTCGTGCAACAAGCACAAGACCTGATGTATCCATATCTAATCGATGAACCGCTGAGACAGGGAGAGAAGAGGGGAAAATGGCATGAATTCTTTCATTTAAACTATCATTTTCTTGTACCCCTTCAAGAGTTAATAATCCCTCTTTCTTATTGACAACGGTGACAAAGTCATCACAGTAGACAATGTCTAATCCAAGAATATAAGGAAGAATGAGCGCACATTTTGTTCGACAAGGGGGGTAGTAGTGCCGATGTACCTTTCCTCCGGCATCTTTTCCATAATATCCTTCAATGAGACTGAGCGGTTTCAATCCTCGACTGAATGCGTTGGATAGTAATTTTGGAGCACAACAATCGCCGGTTCCTGTTGGAGGGGCACTAATTCCCATGTCCGCAAAATTACGTTGCTTTCCATCAATACAATAAAAATGATACAGCCTTCGTAAGGAATTGAGTGCTTCTGTCGTGAAGCCAGCTCTTTCCTCTTTGAGACTTTTTTTGAGGGTGATACAGTTTGCTAAGGTTTGTTGTTTCTTTTCTTTGTTGAGAAGTGTCCATTCATCCTGTTGTTGTAAGGCTTCTTCACTGACAAAATTGTCGGTGAAGAGAGCCTCATTTTTACGTTCTTTTTGTTGAATTTCTTTGACTTTCTCACTGTAGTAGAGCATGGTTTCTTCAAATTCTTTGACAGGAAATGCTGGAGGTACGAATCCATCGATTTCATAATATGATGCTACGCAACCAGAAAAGGCTTTGAGTGTGTATCTTTTTCCCTGTCCATCTTCTGCAATCAGGACACCAAACATCTTGCCTCTCTCATGCATCAGACCTTTTGTGTCGATACCTGGTGCGATGAGTCCAGTTGCATCAAAAGAATCAAAGAGGGCGTCTAGTTGAGCCTTTGCTGGATAAGGAGGCAAGATAGCGCCCATTGATAGTGAGGTATCATAATCCTTATCGAAAATTAAATTATCCTTCAAATGTTTACTTGAACTCATGTTGTCTCCCAGCCATCTTTTTATCATGGTCTGCATCTTTTCTCAAGGTATTGACCAAATAGGTTTTCATTTATTGGAATAGCATAGCTAAATGCATCAAACTATTCCATCCTTGACATAAAGAAGGAATAAAAGATGAAAAGTAGTGATTCTCACATGCCTACAAATGAATCCAAAGAAACGGAAAAAAAGAACACAGAACAGCCTCAAGATGCTTCGGTTTTTCCAAAAGCTCCAGATTCTTCGTCCTCATCGACACCAGTTGTTACCCCTGAAAAGAAAAATTTTTGGCAAAGTCTTCGCGATGAGATTGCTCAATTAAAGAAAGAAAAAGGAAAAATACCTCTTATGAGTATTATCAGTATAGTCCTTGCTTTCATTGCAATTGTTTATCTGTTGTTTCAAAGTGCAGCTTTGCATCCTGTACCTGAAACGGAAAAAGAGCCAGCAGCGCACGTTATGTCCAATCTCCAAGGGAGTGTGTGGCAGTATGATCCTCTCACATCAACACCACTTCCTCTTGAATTAGAAGGAATTGCGTATGATCGCATTGAGTTTTCTCTTATACCAAACGAACAAGGAATTTCAGCAGGGGATGCAGAGTATCCTGTCATCTTTTATTTGATTGATAAAAAAACTCAAGCAACGCTCACGTTTAATGGATTCATTTCCTACAGTGAAAAAGATAAATGTTTAGTTGTGTCTTTGCCCAATGGGCAAAAGATACAGTTACTTCATTCAACAAGTAATCGTGGCTTTGATGAGAATATATCCCTTGTCGGAAGTGAAAATTATAGAGTTTATTATGTCCCTTTTAAAGGGATTTAAATACAATGGAGGAAAAAATGTGTAGAAAGAAAAAGTATATGGTCTGTATTCTTACCATATTTCTTTGTGTTGTGATGAGTGGTTGTGAGGATGCAGTTGACTCTGTAGCTCAAGATTTTGATACAACGGAAGGTTTCACCGAAACGTCCATTCCCAAAAGCATTGATACAACATTGTTTCAAGGGGTATGGATTGCAACAACGCAAGACGGATTCCTTGGTGAAAATAATACGATAAAAATTGAGGATGCAACCGACGGTCTCAAAATGGTGACCTATGCAAATCCATCGGCCAGTTTTGAATGGCATAATTATCTTCTTGAAGAGGTTATTGGTGGATACCATTTTATGAGTGATGATATTGGCATCGATTTTTTCATTACCTATGATGTGAGTACCAATCAGTTACTCTTTACTGATCAACAGAGTTTAGCGAGTGAAACGTTTGTTAAAAAAGACGAGGCATAAGCGGGAACAAAAAAAACAACTAGCACATAATGATGTTGCTAGTTGTTTTTTTCTAAGACATCAGAAAGTTTTCGAATGAGAAAGGCAAAATTTGCAATTTCATTGGTTGTAAATTCTTCCATAATCTTTTCACTTACTTTTTGTGCATGTCCTGAGAGATTACTGGCAATTCTCTTTCCTTTGAGTGTCAGGCGTATCCTGAGTTTTCTCTTATCCAAATTATCTTGGAACAATACGACTAAACTCTTCTCTTCTAAATTATTGAGAATAATTTTGAGATTTTGGTGGCTTGTTGCCGATAAATGAGCAAGTCGGGTGAGGGAAGGAGGAGCAGATAAATCGTAAATAAGTTTTAATACTTCAGCTTGTCGTGCTGATAAAGAAAAAGAATCAAGGGATGCATTGCGAAGCGTATTTTCCTTTTTATCGATAATCTTATTGATGCGCGACATTTCCTTAAGAGAATAAAGAAGAATATCTCTATCATCTATTCGGTCTTTATTCACTTTTTATCTCCAGGGAAATGTTCAGGGAAAACAAAATCATTACGATTGAAGGCTTCTTTTGCTCGTGCATCAGCTTGTTTCTCTAAATCTTCTTTACTTGCTCTTTTACTCATACCTTTCACTTTCTTGATTGATTTACGTAATGAGTCTTCTTCTTTTTTACGTCGAACGTAGGTTTTTCCTCCACCGAGAATAATAGCAACAGGACGAAGGAAAGGAATATTGATACAAATAACTTGAAGTCCACTGGTGAGAGGTACGGCCAAAAACATTCCTGCAAGTCCCCAAATATAACCCCATAAAGAGAGGGAAATAAGAAGAATAAGAGGAGAGAGTCCTAATTGTATTCCCTGAAGTCGTGGGTCAAGAATATTTCCAAGAACTGTTTGAATAGAAATTGCGAGAACGGTAACATAAATGATAGGGACCCATGAAGGAGCAAATTGTAAGACCGACATAGCAATGATTGCGACCGTTGAAATTAAGGATCCTATGGTTGGAATGAAATTCAGTACGAGTGCAAGTAAGCCCCAAAGTACTGCGAAATCCATACCGACAACTTTTGCTGTGATATAAAAGAGCACCCCCGTTACTGAACTAATGGTTACTTTGATTAACAGGTAACGAGACATCTGTTTGGTAATTCTTTCCGATATACTCTTTACCATGTTGCTTTGATTATGTGATACCGCATCAATAATTTTTGGAATAAATGTGCGTCGTTCAAGTAAAATAAAGAGGGTGAAAACGATAATCAAAAGTACATTTGAAATGATTGTAGCAAACTGTCCTGAAATATTGGTGAGACTTGTTAAAACCACGTTCATCCAATTGACATCAAGTTTCGAGAGTATGGTTTCCCCTTGAGGAAAATAGAGGTACGCACTTAATTTGTTGGTGAGCATGACATCAAAGGCTGCTATTCGGTTTGCGTATGGAGGAATACCACTAATAAGGCCTTGAGTTGTCGCAACAATCAGCCATCCTGCTGCAACAAGAAAAGCAATGAAAAGCATAATTCCTATGAATGTTGAGAGAGCAAAAGGTACGTGTAATTTGTCAAGTTTTCCTAAAAGTGGATTGAGTATGAGCACCACAAAAAAAGCAAAAACGATAGGTATCATGACAGACCTCATAGCTTTGAGGGTTGCAAACACCAAAATTACAATAACAACAATTGCTAAAGCCCTGAATAAACTGGAGTCTTCCCCATTTTTTCCCTTTTCAAGAGGGTTAAGATTACCTTTCATGTTAATTACTATATAGGAGCAATCAAAAATCTTCAATATGAAAGTAGTGTTAATAATTTCAGTTTTCTGATACAATTTTTTTCCATGAAACCTAGTGATAATTTAGCTCGTATTCAAATAGTTTTAGTAGAAACTCAAGATGGTGCAAATATTGGAAGTGTTTGCAGAGCGATGAAGACAATGGGTCTGAGTCGATTAGTTCTTGTGACAAATAATACCTATGATGAGGATAGGGTAAGAACCCTTGCTCTTCATGCAAGTGACCTATGGGAAAATGCAGTACGGTATGCAACTCTTGAAGAAGCGTTACAAACAAGCATTTATTCAGTAGGGGCAACGAGACGACGAGGAAAGTACCGAAAAGCTGATGCGCTATCCCCTGAGCAACTTTGTGATAAAGTAAGTGCATTAGGAGAGGGACTTATCTCAATCGTTTTTGGTCGAGAAAGCAGTGGGTTAAGTGATGATGAAGTGAATTGCTGCAGCCAGATTGTGACTATTCCCACTTCAGATGCATTTCCTTCTCTCAATCTTTCTCAAGCAGTACAAATAATTACCTATTCATTATACAATAGATTGAAACCATGGCCTGTTGAAGCTACTCCTGTTGATAAGGAGAGAATTGCAAAAGGGGCCAATAGCTGTATCAAACAGCTTGATTCTATCGGTTATTTTAAGCTCGAACAAGAAAAAATGTGGACAAATCGCTTTTTGTCAGACATGTATGAAAGAGCCCAACTCTCCGAGGGTGAAATGAAAAGAATTGAAAAACTCTTTAGTAAAATGAGTAAAATTGCTCATTATAAAACAATTGAATAGGAAAAGGTTGTATCATGAGTTCTCATACTAATTTTCTCTCCCCCATGCCTCGTGTCGTTGCGCACCGAGGAGATAGTTTTAATTTTCCAGAAAACACCCTCCCGTCTTTCTTGTCAGCTGTTGAGATGGGCATCGATGTAATTGAAACAGATGTTCATCTTTCCAAAGATGGTGTTCTTGTTGTTTGGCATGATCCGACCCTTGAACGCAATACCGATGGAAAAGGCCGAATCGAAGATCATACCTTAGCTCAATTAAAAACATATGATGCCGGATATACTTTTTCAAAAGACAATGGGAAAACGTTCCCAAGTCGAGGAAAAGGAGTGCAACTCTGCACGTTAGAAGAAGCATTAACCGCTTGTCCTCATCAACGATTTAATGTTGATCTGAAAAGTAAAGAAGCAGCAATTGTTGATGAATTTATTCGAGTCATTCATAAATGCCACGCAATAGAGCGAGTATGTGGTGCTTCTTTTCATCTGAAAAATTTACGTGCTTTGAGAAAAAAAGAACCTGCTCTTCTTACCAGTGTTACAACAGCAGAAGTGATTCCTTTACTGGTGAAACAAAAATTGCATCTATTACCCAAAGAGTTAGGAACGCAAAGAAGAATTATTTTTCAAATTCCTACAAACCAGTGGGGCATTCAGATAATTACACCATCATTTATCAAAATGATGCATGAGAGAGGCTGTGTTATTATGGTTTGGACCATCAATGATGAAAGTGAAATGCGAAAACTTTTTACCATGGGGGTAGATTCTATTATGACCGACAATCCACGTAAAGTTATTGAAGTTGCTGAATCTTTGCATTTGCGATAGCAAAAAATTCGAACAAAAGAATACTCATAAAAATGTATACTTTTGTTATTTTGGAGGTTTAATTCAGTAGAAGAATAAACGTATACTATTACTTTTTTATCAGATATGGTAAAATCGGAATAATATTGTAACTTTTATGTAAACTCTATATATTATGTACTGATTATGTATTAATTATATTTTCAAACTCTTCAATAAAGAGCAGAGTTCGTTTTGCGTTTTAAAGCTAATTTCAAGCATTGAAGGTAGTTATTCTGTGAATTGTTTAATAAGTTAGTAATATTATTGATTCTGTAAAAAATGATTACTTCATTAAACCTTTAACGATATTTTACAGGTGAAAATAATGTCATATGTGATAGAAATTAGGTGAATGCGAGGAATAAGGAAAAGGCATTTTGAAGGTGGTTGTATTTTTATATAAATATAAAAGGGCTTATTTTTTTTATTATATCGAGGAGATTTATTTTATTATGAATAGACATTTGGGGAAAAGATTTTTAATAGCAATGACTCTGATGGTTCTTGCGTTGTCTTATACGTATGGGGCTACTCGTGAGGTTGATACTGAAGGTTTTATCGTGCGATCTTCTCATTTTTTACCATCCAATGATGTAAATGTTAATGATGCAGAAATAAAAGGACAAATTCAGAGTTTCGATGATCAACTCTCTCTTGTTTCAACAAAAAACATAGATGTGGCTAATATCAGTGAACAAAGAGTACTTATGGCTATTAGTAGTGGAGAATATCCTATTACGCCAGGTGATTCTTTTTCTCTTATCTTTTCCGATGGAGCAAATGATAAAAATTACCCATTACAAGTAGAAAGTAATTATGAAGTGGTTATTCCGAGTGTTGGTAATATTAATGCAAAAGGAATGGATTTAGAAACTTTTACCAAAGAAATCAATAAACTTATTCTTACCTATTATTTGTATGCAAATCCTCAATTGGTTCTCATGAGTACCGGACAATTTAATGTAAAAGTTGTTAGTACTATTGGAGGAACAAAATATGTTCCTTCTTGGGGTCTTACCCGACTCTCTGATGTAGTAACAGGAGTTTCTCCTTATACTAATTCCAGAGACATTGAAGTTGTTAAAAAAGATAATTCTATTCATCATTACGATTTGTTTGATGCACTTCGACATGGAACAAAAGACGAAGATCCTTATCTTGAATCAGGAGATACCGTAAAACTCAGCAAAGCTCAAACGCTCGTTGTCTTAAGTGGCAGTGTATTTGCTCCTGGTACGTATCAATTAAAAGATGGTGAGACCATTGCCGATTTGATCAATGTTTATGGTGGTGGATTAATTCCTGGAGCTAATGATCAAGCAGTTCGCATTGAACGATACAATGAATCAACTTCCTCATATGATTTAATCATGTGTCAATCACATGATGATATCGCGTTACAAAATCTTGACAAAGTGGTTATTACCAATGTGATGCAAGATTATGGAACGGTGAGTATTAGTGGTGCCATTTCAGTTACCGGACAATCCACCGATTCGAATGCAACGGCGACAATACTCGGAACTTCAAGTGGACAGGTTTTGTATGGCTTATATCCAGGGGACACGGTAAGAGATATGCTCGATTCCCTTTCTTCACGTATTCTCTCTTCAGCAGACTTAACCCATTGTTACCTTGTGAGAGGTGGCCAAAAAATTAATTTAGATATTGTTAAATTAATGTCAGGGCAAGATAAAACAGATAATCTGACGGTACAGGATGGTGACCAATTCTTCATTCCTTTTAACAATAAGTTTGTTAGTGTCATTGGCGCTGTTTCAAAAGGAGGAACCTTCTCCTATATTCCTGGTCGATCTGCAAGTTATTATATTAATCTTGCTGGTGGTAAGACGGAAACAGCAACAGGGAAGGTACTTATTCTTGATTCTTATGGTAATACCTTAGATGATACTCAGTTAGTTCCTGCAGAAGCCACAATTAAAGTTGTGAAAAGTACTTTTGTTCGAAATCTATCAATAACAGCATCAATTATTGCACTCACTTCAGCTTTAGTAACAATAGTTTATAATGTTAGCTTAATTAATTAGGGAATAGAAAATGTCAGAAAATAATATGAATGATTATGAGAAGCAAAATCAAAATGGTAGAGACAATGCTATGCATACAGAATCTGTAAAAGCTGTTGTCAATGAAGATCCTATGGATATGGAAGAAGGAATTAGTTTATCTGAACTCTTTTCTATCTTTCGATTGAGATTCAAATGGTTTTTGCTTGTGTTGATTATCACTGTTGCAGCAGCAGCTGCATATTTATATCAAGCAGTACCAACTTATAAATCGACGGTAAGTGTATTGGTTAAATCAATTGATGATTCTTCAAATTCAATTGAGGATATGTTAAGTTCCAGTATGGCTGGAACATCCAGTACGAAAATTGAAACTGAAGTATCGCTGTTAACCAGCCGTGCAACGCTCACCGATGCGCTGAATGCCCTTGACCTTTCTGATTATACTAATTCAAAAGGGGAGAGTTACGATACTTTCTATACCGTACCTAGTAATACCAGTGGCGTTGTTTCTGTAACAAGTCAAAAGGATACAAGTATTGTTGATGTGAGTGTAACTGATGAGAATCCTCAATTTGCAACAGATTATGCCAATAGTATTGCTAATAGTTATGATAGTCTTTTAACGGGTCTATCAAAGAATAGTAAAACGGTTCAAAGAGAATTTCTTGAGAAACAGATTCCAGACAATGAAGAGCAATTAAAAGAAGCGAGTGATAAACTTGCAAAGTATAAAGAAGACACAGGTATTGAGCAGTTAACAGAACAGGCTAAGACTTTAATTAGTCAGATTGCTTATTTTGATTTGAGAAAGTCACCTCTTTTATTCCAACAAGAACAAGCTGAAAATGCACTCAAAGAGCTGACAAATCAGTATGCAGATCTAGGTTTAACTGAACAATTAAATATTGACGCAACGACGAATGACGAATTTTTGCAAATAGAAGATAGTTATAAAGCTGCTGATCGTGAACTTGTTATGTATGAAGTATTACTGGTTAATCAAAATAATACATCAAGTACTACCAATGGAAGCGGATCTCTTCAAAGTGTGAATACACGCTCTGCAACATTAACTGCTGCGGTAAACCAAAATAATAACTTGATGGTTAAGAGTGTGAATGAATATGTTACTGCCCATGTAGATAAATCAATTCCAGAATTTGTGTTACGTGAGTATATTAACAACGTTATCACCTATCAAACCTGTGCTATTAAGATTGATGTCTTAGACGCAAATAGTCTTCAATATAAAGATAGTCTTGCGAAACTTCCTAATATGGAAAGAGATTTAGCTGAATACCAAAGAAACGTCACTGTTTTGGCAACGGTTGGAGCTCAATTGAGACAAATGCTTGAAGAAGTAAAATTAACAGAAGCCGCTGTTTCTGGTAATGTTACGGTTATTGATAAAGCAATCATTCCTATTAATCCAGTAAGCCCAAATTACTTGTTGGTCATGGCTGTTGCCTTCCTCCTTGGTTGTGCACTTGGTTTATTGATGTGTTTGTTTATTGATTTTAGAGATAATACGGTAAAAAATGTCGCGCAAATTCGAAATATTGTTGGAGAGAGTGTTGGTATTTTGGGTTGGATTCCTTTACTTAGTAATCTTGTTTATAAAAATAAAAACAAAAAAAGTGCAAGTAATTCTTCCGAGAAGACAGAGTTACCTTCACTTTTAGTGTATAATAATCCAGCTTCTTTTACGGCAGAAAGATACAAAAGTATCGTTTCAAACCTTTTATATGGTACTTCATACAAAGGTAAATCTATTGCTATTACCAGTGCTGGAATGAGTGAAGGTAAAACAACGGTCATGGTAAATATGGCAATTTGTCTTGTTCAACTTGGTAAAAAGGTTTTACTTATTGATGGTGATATGAGAGCTCCAAACGTAGAGCACTCTTTCCACTTGAGACGAAGACAAACGGGTATGGTTGATGCGATTCTTTCAGATGGTAATATTGAAGATTCCATTCTTCAACCAATTGCTGATGAACCGAATTTGCATATTCTTCCTGTAGGTCGATTACCTTTGGTTTCTTCCATGGTTATCTCTAACCCTAAATTTGATAGTATGCTAAAAGCGCTGAACTCTTACTATGATTATGTCTTATTTGATGCACCACCTCTTGGTAATGCTTCAGAGTTATTGATGCTTTCTAATAAGGTAGACTCTATCGTTATTAATGCGAGAGCCGGTATCACCACCAAATATGAATTGTCTGAGCTTGTATCAGTATTGAAGGGTGTATCATTTAAAATTAGTGGTATCATCTTGAATGCTTGTAGTCCAGATGATGGTAATTTCTCTGGTTCTTCAAGTCGATATGGGTATAATCGCTACGGGTATGGCTATGGCTATAGTACTGATGGTAAAGATGGCAAGAAAAAACAAAAAGATTTTGATGGTATTATTACCGGTAAAAAGTATAAGAAGTATTATAAGCTTGCTCTTAATTATAGAAATAAAGATAAAGATACACATTATCAAGAAATGGGTAAGCCTGCGTTCACCAAAGACAATGCGCCAAAGTTTACTAGTTTGGTGAAGTCGTATGAAATCATCAGATTGCAGAAATATAACAACTATGATGAAGGCTTTGAACAGGTTTATCAACGAGCTGATGAAATTGCGAAGTCCTATAAGGTGAAACCACCTAAGCAGAATCATAAAACAGTGAATGATCTTCTTTCTTCTCTAGAAGAATTAGAAGGTGCTTCAGGAAAAAATGATTAAAAGAAGCTAAAAACATGAAGAAATAACAAAAAAAGTATTGAATAAATTTTGTTGTTTTGGTACTGTTCAATAGTTCGCCGGCGTGGTGAAATTGGTAGACACAATAGACTCAAAATCTATCGGGCGCAAGTCTGTATCGGTTCAAGTCCGATCGCCGGTAATAAAGACTATACTTTTTAAGTATAGTCTTTCTTTATTCCTAGACACTTTTTTAAAGAGCTTTCTGTACGAGATAATCATTATTTGAGAAAGTGAAAACTCTCCTATACCTTAGTCTTCCTGATGATTCCTCTCATCTATGAGAAGAGAGCACTGTGGCGTACGAGATGATGGTGTGCGTGTCTCAACTTGTCTGTTTCCATACAGAATACGGAGAGCCTGAGTCTGAGCCCTATCGCTCTCGGAGACAAAAAAAAGAAGTAAGTGTTTTTGTCTTACTTCTTTTTCTCTGATTGAATTTTATCGCACAAATTATTTTTATTGGTACAAATTCGCTAGCATTTTAAAATTTTCACTTTCCATATCAGCAAGAGAATTAGGATTAATATCCTCAGGGAAATTTCTCCATGAAACTACTTTACTCTTTGGACTGATCTCGGCAAGAGGGGAAGAGAGTGGATTATGGATATTATCAATGATAAGATCGTAATTGTTTTTTGCTACCTCTTTAATTTGAACAGGGGTGATGGGACCAGGTCCAAATACACCTTGCACGTGCAACCCTAAGTCTTCAGCAATGTCTTTCTGGTGAAAATTGCAATAGACACTAAGGGTGTCGAGTCCAAGTTTTTTTACCATTGCTCTTCCTTCCTCAATAACTTTTTTATACTGAGCTACTCGCTCAGTACTGACCTCTTCGGTGTTTGCAATTTTCGCAATTTTATCAGCCATCATTTGAACAGTTTCAAGATCATTTGTGGTGGTGATTTGTACCATCTTTTCTTGTGAAATGGTGCTATCTCCCAGGGTTTTCATCATTACTTCATATCCTGCATAAATGAAGAGATGACATTGCGAGAGCTTTTGAATATCTGACGGAGTCAGTTCGTATTCTGGTGGATGTACCAAATTCGCCGGTGCTAGGTTGTAGACATTATCAAGTCCACCAAGTTCTGCAAAAGCTGCAGTCCACGTATTACTCGCAAGATAACTCTTTTGTTGTCCTGAAGCTTGTTCGCTCGTTTCTGTCTGTCCTTCTGCTCCCAAAGGGAGTATCACTAAGAGTGAAGTGAACAGCATCATCAATGTAAATTTTTTCATATAATCTCCTCAAGATTACTGGCTATGATGCCAGAATAATTGTATTAGTTTTTCTTTACGAAACTGGTAAGTGCATAGAAAAAGGCTGCGAGTAATGCAATGGTTGCACTGAGTGGTAAATCCCATGTAAGCGATAAGAAATATCCACCGATAGAAAGGATAAGACCTATGATAGAGGAACGGATAAACAATTGTTTTGAACCTGATGAAACTCTCCCTGAAATTAAAACAGGAAGAATTAAGAGTGCATCAATCAACAACGCTCCAATTAATCGCATGGCCATGGCAACCACAAGAGCAACCACAATAACCATGGTATAATAATGAAATTTGACATGGACTCCGAGGCTGTTTGCAATATCTTTATCGAAAAAAATGGCAGTAATTTTTTTAAAATTGACACTCAAATAAATTAATTCAAAAACACAAATAAATAATAAAAGTATTAAATCAATATTTTGCAAAGCGTAGGGACTTCCCCAAAGCAGCTGCATTGAGTCTTTTGACGGAACATCAAAGACATGCATAATGAGTGAAGCAAGGCCCATGGTAAATACCATGGATGCGGCACTACTCATTGATTTGTTCCCTTTGAGAAACAAGACCATCCAAACGACCAACAGGTTGGTGAGAAATGATATTGGTGCTTCTGGGATACCTAAAGCTAAAGAGATGGCACCTCCTAGGATTACTCCATGCATGAGGGCATAACGGAGCGGGACCAAATCTAATCGTAACACCATGACGCCACAAAGAGGAAAACAAATTCCTCCCATAAACATGGCTACAAGCGCTCGTAACATGGGTGGAAGTAGTAATAACTCAAGCATGTTGTGACTCCAAAATAACGGTTCTCCAGCCAAGTTCTCTTTGGAATACAACATCATGACTAACACAAAGTATGGTTGGCATGGTATGTACACTGAGCTCTTTGAGTAGTTGAATCAATTCACTTCTTCCTTTTTCATCAAGATACGAAGTTGGCTCATCAAGCAAGAGTAGTCTTGCTCCTTGGCTGATACAGCGGGCAAGAGAAACCTTTTGCTGTTCTCCCCCTGATAAGCTAAAATAATTGCGATCTTGGAGTGATGAGACACCACAAACTCTTAGTGCCGTATCAATTTTAAATTTTCTCTCTTCTTTTGAGAGCAGAGGATCTACGCCCATGGAAGCGACTTCAAAAACTGACATAGGAAATGTTTCTGATGTATTTCCTTGTTTGATATACCCGATGGTTCTTTTGGGTAAATCTTTAATCTTTTTTCCATCGAGTAAAAGAGAGCCTGTATCTGGTTGGAGTTGCCCTAATAATATTTTGAGCAGGGTTGTTTTTCCCGCACCATTTTCGCCAACAATGAGAATAGGTTCTCCCTCTATGACGGTGAGGTTAAAATCCTTGAGTATTTTCTTTTTCCCATAGCTGAGGCTTATATGCTTTCCTTCAACACGAATACCTTCTACTTTTTTTGCTTTTCTTCTCAAGATACGGTAGATTTCGTCAATATCTTCTTCTTCCTTGAGAATGGATTCGGTCATACATTGTAACACGGGGACAACTCTCTCCCAGGAATGTTCAATATTGTATTGTTCAAGAAAATGCATTGCCAATTCACTGATTAAATTGAATTTAACTTTTTTAATGCCAAGTCTTACCATCAGTGCAGCAGCGGCTTTTCCTCCTGCGGTATCATGGGCGCTCAAAAGGCCTTTTGGCTGAGCTTGTCTGAGAAAATCTTCCAATTCAAAGAGAGGATTAAGCCATTGTCCTTTTGATGAGAAGATAAGGGTATCATCTTCGTAGACACACAGTGTTTTGTCTGAAGGTAAGTTTTTTAAGTAGTTTTCCATTTTTTTCCTAAAAAAAAAGCCAAAAATCCCTATGATGGGCCTTCTGGCTATGGTGCAAAGATAATTTAAATTTTTAATGAGATTCCTTCATGAAATCTCATTTTATTTTATTGATATTCAATATCTGGGTCAAGGTCCAATAGAACGTCCTTGAGTATGGAAAGAGCATCTTTGATTAATCGATCCATGCCGATCTTTTCAGTTCCAGCAATGGAAACATTACATTTGTTCATAGGAATAATAATCTTATGGGCTAAACTTCTTCCTACTGCAATGGCCATTTCCGCATTAATTTCTCCAAGAAGACCATCTGCGGTTAATATACCAAGAGGTCCAATAATAATATCACTGGTTCTTGAAGCAACGACGACAGGATTTGCTCCTGTTGCAATACCATCGGCTCCTGCTTTTAACATATTGCTTGTTGCAATGCCATTGGTACCAATAGCGAGAATATGAAGATGTGGATATTTCTTTTTAATATTTTTGATAAGTAAATTACCAAGGCTTCCACCTTGTCCATCAATAACCGTCACTTTTACTTGCTTTTTCATGCATTTATAGTCTAATAAATTATCTAAGTTGTCAATGAGCTCTTTTAATCAAGAGATGAATGCATTGATAGGATGTTGTATGTCAAAATAATTACTTTCCTTTGGCTTGGATTTCTATTCTCTTTGTCACTCATTTTATGGTAAAATATCATAAAACAAGGCAAAAAGAGTGTTTGATAGTTTGTACTATGAGACAATCGAAAAGAGAATAAGTGTAGATATAACTACCTTGAATCATGTGGAGTTTATATGAAAGAAATTAAGAATATTACAATGTATGGATTTGGAGCGGTTGGAGCCCTTTATGGCATCAATATGTGGAAAGCACTGGGATCATCTTTTCAAATTGTTGCCGAGGGAGATCGAAAAAAACGATATGAAAAAGAAGGGTTTATTGTCAACGGAGAAAAAATAACGGTACCTGTTGTATGCCCTGAAAATCTTACTCCTGCAGATTTTCTCATTATTGCTACAAAAAATTTACAGATTGAACAGGCTATTAAACAGGTGAAAAAAGCTGTTGGTCCTGATACCATTATTCTTTCCCTTCTCAATGGAACTGATAGTGAAGAACGTCTCATTGAAGAGTATGGAGCAGAGAAAGTACTCTATGGCTTTTGTGTTGGCATGTCCAGTATTCATACTGCTAACCATATTGATTTTTCCACACCAGGGAGTATTGTTTTTGGTGAAGCAGATAACCGTCGAAGTGAGCAGGTTCGTGCAGTTGAAAAGATTTTTGAAACGTGTGGCATTCACTACAAAGTTCCTTCTGATATTCGTCATGATCAATGGAATAAATTTATGTTGAATACGGCATTTAATACGCTTTCCTCTATTACTAGAGGTGGTTACGGTGTTTTTGCTCAAGAATCAATGAAAGCCTTAAGTTTTGGTGTAAGTAAAGAGGTACAGGCTGTTGCAGCCAAAGAGGGTATTGTTTTAACGGATAGTGATATTCAAAACAACTATGATATGATGTTAAGTTTAGATCCAAATGGTCTTACTTCAATGTGTCAAGATATGATTGCAGGAAGAAAAACCGAAAACAATTGGTTCTGTGGAACGGTTGTGAGACTTGGAAAAAAGCATCACATTGAGACTCCTCTTTGTGACACTCTTTTCAAAATCGTTCAAGGCTGTGAAAAAGCCAATGAAATGAAACAAGCCTTGGTTTAAAAAGTATTATCGATAGTATCTCTAATAACAGTATGCGCCTGTGTCTTTGCACTCATCATGAGTGGGAGCAGGTGCTCTGTTGTTTTTGGAGATGTGCGAATTGCTTCTTTCATTTGAGATTCACTCTCAGGCACATCTTTACACATGATCACAAGCGTTCGTTTGTTTAAAATTCTTGCA
>Ga0172378_10000898_pt1 | contig 26959 bp, 27 predicted proteins | sample GrowelOW332metaG_FD_119755 | JGI IMG/M metagenome (GOLD analysis project Ga0172378, IMG submission 119755) | Groundwater microbial communities from an aquifer near a municipal landfill in Southern Ontario, Canada - Pumphouse #3_1 metaG | ecosystem: Environmental > Aquatic > Deep subsurface >...
ACGCATCTCCTCCAGCCACTTCTTCCGCAATGCCATTTCGCCTGCGGTGGGCGCGTAGGGGAACAATTCGTCGACACCCATCTCCGGGGAAAAACATGCGTAGACCGAAGGCAGATGCATCGCCTTGCCGTGTTCGGTCGCGATTCCGATGGTCGCGTTGAACCGTGTGGCTTTCTGCTTCGCTTCCGCGGATTGTGAAATGATACCTTTCGGGAAATACATCCTCCGTCCATAATCCGACAACATGTCGTCGACGATGGTGCCCGAAAGCGTCTGGTTCAGTTGCTGAGCGAGTGGATTCATATTTCCTCCTGCGAATGCGGCGACGAAAAGAGCAAGTTTTCTGATTGCCGCTGATATGCTGTGCCTACTATCCTACACGTTGGTACGCGGAATGTCGATAGAGATTCCCTGCTTTTCCAGCGCCGGTCAGCGCTTCGAAATACGTATCGTATCTGACGAAGATTATTGCTTGCTATATCAATAAAAAATAGGCGTATTGCGTTATTTTCATTCTGGATGTATAATTACCTGTTGCACCCGATGTCAGGAATGTCTGACGGGCGAGGGATCGGTACGCCGGGGAAGGGCTTGTGCGTGCGATCATCACCCATGACATCCCCCGAAATTCATGACGGGGAATGAAGAAAAAAAGGTACCGATGAAGGATTGGAAAAAAGAACTCAAAGCATGTATTCGTGACGCGGAGGAACTGGGACGCTATCTCCCGTTGACAGACGAAGAAAAAACGACGTTGTCCCATATCATCGACAAGTATCCCATGGCGATCACCCCGTACTACCTTTCGCTGATCGACAAGGAGAACCCGGACGATCCGATACGGAAGATGTGCATCCCGACGTTGGATGAATCGCTGTTCGGCGGAGTGGAGGATACGAGTGGGGAAGGCGAAAATACGGTGCTCCCCGGACTGCAGCACAAGTACAAGCAGACTGCGTTGATCCTTTCCACCAACCAGTGCGCCATGTATTGCCGCCATTGTTTCCGCAAACGGATGGTCGGAACCGATACCGACGAAATCATCAGGAATTTTCCCGACATCGTGGAATATATCGCATCCCATGAAGAGATCACCAACGTCCTCATTTCCGGTGGCGACGCGTTCCTCAACAGCAATCTCGTGATCTGGCGATACCTTGACGAACTGACGAAGATCGACCATCTCGATTTCATTCGGTTCGGAACCCGTACGCCGGTGGTCATTCCCCAACGTATCTCGGGCGATGAGGAACTGCTCGGCATTCTGTCCGAGTTCGCCGCAAAGAAACAGATCTATGTGGTAACGCAGTTCAACCATGCCTCGGAAGTCACCGACCAGGCCGTCGGGGCGATCCGCGCCTTGCTTGCATGCGGCATAGTGGTCAAGAACCAGACCGTGCTGCTCAGAGGTGTCAACGATTCCTCCGAAGTTCTGGGTGCGTTGCTGAAGAAGTTGACCGCCTGCGGCATCGTGCCATACTATGTGTTCCAGTGTCGGCCTGCGGCAGGGGTCAAGAATCTCTTCCAGGTTCCGATTTCCGAGGGGTACGAGATCGTCCGGGGGGCGAAGGCGTTGCAGAACGGGCAGGGCAAATGCATCAAGTACTGCATGTCGCATCCTCAGGGCAAGATCGAGATGCTTGGTCCGATGGACGGTTCCATGCTGTTCCAGTTCCATCAGGCGAAGGATCCTGCCGAATTGGGGCGGGTTTTTTCCGTTCCACTGCGCACGGGGCAAGGCTGGCTGGACGAGAACCTGACCTGAGGAGTCGAGCCGGCCGAAGGAGTCGCCATGCCCGTTGTACATGTCAACGATATCGAGCTGTTCTATGAGCGGACCGGAGACGGGCCGGCGATGCTCCTTGTCCATGGTAATGGAGAGGACCATACGATCTTCGATCGGCTCATTCCGCTCCTGGCTTCGCGCTATACCGTCTATGCGGTTGATTCTCGCGGGCACGGACGCAGCAGTGCTGTCGATTCGTTCGACTATGGCGGAATGGCCGACGACATGGTCGCCTTGATCGAGGCGCTCGGACTCGAGCGGCCTCGGTTCTATGGTTTTAGCGATGGGGGGATCATCGGTCTGATGATCGCCATCCGACATCCCGACTTGCTTTCCTCTTTGATCGTCAGCGGCGCCAACGTCGATCCCTCCGGTATCCGATGGATCTGGCGGCTACCGATCCGCATCCAATATCGTTTGACCGGCGATCCGAAGCTCAAGCTCATGCTTGAACAGCCGCATATCCCTTGTTCCGATCTGGCTTGCATCACCATTCCGACCACGGTCACCGTCGGCAGCCGCGACGTCGTCTCCCTGTCCCATACCCGGATGATCGCCCGATGCATCCCCTCCTGTCGGCTGTTGCTTTTTCCCGGCGAATCCCACGGCAGCTACGTGATCCATAGCGACAAGCTGTCCGCTCTGTTGCTTGAGCCGTCGTAAGTTCCGAACTGTGGACAAGAATGGCGGCGGCAGATACTGGCGGATACGGCAATGCGCCCGATGGAAAAAAAGTCGGCCGGCTGAATTGAGCCGGCCATCATGTCGACGCATGATACATTTTTGCCGTAACGTCGTACCTTCCCTTACTTCTGGATTACCTGGCCGTTCTCGACGATCCGGGCGGCGCTGTCGAGAATTTCCTGCGGAATGGTCAGCCCAAGCCGTTTGATGACGTCCATGTTGAACCAGAGTTCGAAATCCGCCGGATCGGTGAGGAACATCGTCCCCAAATCGCCGGGCTTGGCGCCTGTGATGAGTTGCTCGACCATCTTTCCCGTGTAGACGCCGCAGTTGTAGTAGTTGAAGCCCCATGCGGCGAAGACATCCAGACCTTCGGATGATGTAGTATCGCCGCTGAACAAGGGTTTGTTCGCCTTGGAACAGACATCGGCCAACGAGGCGAGTGCGGAAATGACCGTGTTGTCGGTCCCTACATAGACGGCATCGACCCGGTCGATGATCGATTGTGCGGCCATCTTGACTTCGGCGGAATTGGAAACCGCCGTCGTGATCAGTTTCGCGCCGTATGTGTCGCAGGCCTGCTGGGCGAGTTCCATCAATGCCACGCCGTTGGCCTCATTGCTCGTGTAGACCATGCCGACCGTCTTTGCTCCGGTAAGGTCGAGCAGCAGCTTGATCTGGGACTCGACCGGGCTGAGGTCGGAGACCCCGCAGACGTTCGTGTCCTGCGGCACGTCGTACGAGTCGACGAGCCCGGCGCCCATCGGGTCGGTAATTGCGCTGAACACGACCGGAATATCGGTAAACACGTTGGCGAGAGCCTGCGCGGTCGGTGTCGCGATGCCGATGACGATATCCATCTTGTCCGATTTGAACTTCTGGGCGATCGAAGCTGCGGTGGAGATATCTCCGTTCGCATTCTGCAGATCATAGGAGACCGCAAGACCTGTCGTCGCCAGATAATCCTGGATCCCCTGTTCGATCACGTCCAGCGCAGGGTGGGCGAGCAGTTTCGAAATGCCGATTTTCGTTGTGGCGGACGTTGACGGTTGTTCGGGGGCCCCTTGGGCGAACAACGCCAGTGATAGTACTGACAGCAGGATACAGAACAGGCTGATTTTTTTCATGACTCGTACATCTCCTTTACTTTATGTTTCTTTATATAGAAACATATGCGTTCCTGTCAATAGAAACGGCGCTAGAATTGTGAAAAAAATGCTAAAAGTTCGTTGACCGGCTCCGTTCGCTCACCCTACACTTGAACCAGCCTATACCGCCTTGGGAAACCGACTGAAGGGATTGGATCGACATGCAAAGAGCCGGACAGTTTGGGGCGATACGCTGCCATGACTGTTGGATCCTGTTTCGTGACCTGCGATTTCCGGGCTATCCAACGCACTGTGAATTTTATTGTGTTGATATCTTGGGTACGCGAAGGAACGGTGTGTGCTGCCGCGGTTGATCATGACAACCATTCCGGCGCTTGATCGTTCTATCCTACAAGAGGAAGGAGATTTCTTTTGGAACCAGCATTCATAATCAGCATCATCTTGGTGCTCGGAGTGGTGTTCGTCAACGGATGGACCGATGCGCCGAACGCTATCGGAAGTGCGGTCGGCACACGGGCACTGAGCCCTCGGGCGGCGATACTCATGGCCGTCGCATGCAATTTTCTCGGCGTACTGCTGATGACTCAGATTAGTTCCCAGGTGGCGGACACTATCTCGAAGATGGTCGATTTCGGACCGAACGCCGGCATGCCAGGAGAAGCTGGAAGAGCGCCGATCATCGTCATGGCCGCGGCGTTGTTCGCCATTGTCACATGGGCTGTCGCCGCATGGGTATTTGGAATTCCGACAAGCGAAAGCCATGCGCTGATCGCGGGCCTTACCGGTGCGGCGATGGCCCTGGGCGGCTTGGAATCCATCAATATGGGAGAATGGAGCAAAGTCATCGTTGGATTGTTCGTTTCCTCCGTGCTTGGCTTCGGCAGTGGTTGGGTGATCGTCAGGATCATCGAACGCCTCTGCCTCCATGCAGTCCGCAGGAGCGCGGAACGCTTCTTCAAGGGTGGTCAGGCGGTGGCGGCGGGACTGATGGCGTTCCTACATGGGGCGCAGGACGGCCAGAAATTCATGGGAGTGTTCATGTTGGCGCTGTTTCTCAACGGTTCCGCTGCCAGACAGGCCGACGGCACATTCCTGATCCCTCTGTGGGTCATGGTCCTCTGTTCCCTGATGATGGGGTTCGGAACGCTGGTCGGAGGAAAGAAAATTATCAAGACAGTGGGCATGGATATGGTGAAGATGCGGACATATCAGGGGTTTGCGTCGGATCTAGCGGCAAGCGGCTGTCTGTTGCTTGCATCCTTGACAGGACTTCCCGTGTCTACGACCCATACGAAGACTACGGCCATGATGGGTGTCGCCGCATCGCGCCGTGTGTCGAGCGTCGACTGGGGCATTGCCAGGGAGATGGTGCTGGCATGGGTCCTGACGTTTCCGGGATGCGGCTTGATCGGCTTCGTCATGGCGAAGCTGTTCCTGCTGTGGTGGTAGGCTTCGCGATGCCAAGAACGCCGAGCGCGGGGTGATCGCGATATGGCTCGATGTTGATTGAAACTGAATAAGGATGTGGCGTGATGAAATTCGGAAAAAAGGAACCCAATTATTTTGAAATGCTCAGCGGCATGGTCGATTGCTCGATGCGGACAGCTAGACAATTGGATGAATTGCTACGTAACTATACCGATGTGAAGAAGAAACTTCAGGTACTCGACAAGCTAGAAGACGAGGGCGATCATCTGCTTCATGTGTTCTCGGATGAATTGAATGTCGCGTTTATTACGCCGATCGATCGTGAGGACCTTCTGGCTATGGGAAATCGCATCGATTCGCTGACTGATGCGATCGAGCAGGTGGGTATCAAGCTTGACATGCTGAGCATTTCGGCGATACGGCCGGAAATCCTGGAGGTTTCCAGCCTGATGATAGAAGCCTGCTCGCTGCTGATGGATGCGATGGGGGAGTTCAAGAGTTTCAAGAATTCACAGAAACTTCCCAAACTGGTAATCGAAGTGAACAGGTGCGAAGAAGAGGCGGACCGGCTGTACCATGAGGGGGTGAAGCGGCTCTACACTTCCGACGAACCGATCCTCGAAATTATCCGCTGGAAAGAGATTTTCGATGATATGGAACAGGTCCTCGACAACTGCGAGGATGTCGCGGACCTGCTCGATGCCATGGCGCTGAAGAACCGCTGACGCGCCGAACCGCTCAGCTGAGAAAATCGAGACGGCATGGGGTGAAGATATCCAAGACCTTGCCGGCCTTGAGACATACGGCTCCATGCAGCACGTTCGGTGCGAATTTGACGCTGTCGCCGGCGGTTACCCGCTGGGTTTCTCCGTCGTTGGTGAATTCGAACTCTCCTTCAATGATATAGGCGATCTGTTCATGAGGGTGCGTATGCGGCGCCCCGATCGCTCCCGTTTCAAAATAGACTTCGACCGCCATGAGGTTGTCGCTATGTGACAGTATCTTCCTTCGTGTGCCTCCGCCAAGTTCGATGAACGGAGTTTCGTCGTTATGGGTGAATTTGTCTGACATCGTATGCCTCCTATCCAAGATACTGGTATTCATAGCGTATCCGTCGGTTTGGTGCAACCACGTCGTGGTTTTCTTCTTTCGGTCGCCTGGCACGAGGGCCGCTCTTTCTCTCTGATCCTGACGATCGAGATCATCGTCGCTGAAGCCAGTACAAGTACTGCGCCGAACAGGAATTTCGTTCGTAGTTGTTCTCCGAGCACGATCCGACCCAGCAGAACGGCGGTGACCGGTTCGCACATACTGAGAATTGAAGCGGTCGTTCCTCCGACCAGTCGATTGCCGATCGAGAACAGGGATGCCGCTCCGACGGTGGAGCAGAGAATCAGCCCTAGGGAGGGAATGAGCGCAGCGGTGACGTCCACCGGAGGATGTCCTCCTTCGACGATGGTCCGGACGACGACGTACCCCAGTGCGACGCTTCCGGAAAAGAATGAGAGCCAGAAGATCAGCACTGTGTTGTCTAGTCGCTTGATTTCCGGACGGTTCAAGCTCATTACATAGCATGCGAAGGTGACCGCAGAGGCGAGGGCGAGGAAGATTCCCTGCGCCGTAGCCATCCCTGTATGCCAAGGTTCTATGATGATCGTTAGCCCGAGTATCGATGCGCCTGCCGCTGCGACGATAGATGGGGAAAGTTTTTCGGTTCCTGTCGCGGCGCACATCAGCATGACGATCAGCGGGTAGTTGAAATGCAGCACCGTGACCAATCCCGTAGGAGCGTGCCTGTAGCCGAAGAACAGCAAGACACTGGTCAGTCCGAAGGCGAAGACCGATAGAAGGAACATTCTGAGCCAGAGCCCTTTCGGAAGCTTCGGATTCTGTTTCCGGAGCAGCAGGACGGGAATCAGGATCATCGCTGTTCCGAAGAACCGTATCGCGATTCTGTCCCAAGTATCGAGTCCGGCGGCTTCACCTCCTGCGTTGAGTGTCGGCAACAGGCCGAAGCCTATGGCAGAGAGAACGGAGGCTGCGATTCCTTTCGCTGTACGGGTAAGATGGTGTGCACGCATGAATGGTAGTATAGGAAAGGGGGGTATCCGAGGCAACTCCTCCGTCCTCGGTAACAAGAAAAACTCAGTGCAAAAAACAGAAGGAGAAGAAACATCATCCTCTTGAGGAATGCTTTTCTGCCGGCAAACGTGCTTCCTGCTCCCCAAACCTGCTACGCACCCCGCCAGAAGAGCTTCCCACGGGGCAGACGTGGTAGTAGACGTGTTTCCTGTCATTCAAGCCTGCTCCTCCACCCTGCAGTCATGCTCCCCCTCGGGAGGCGAATGCTCTTGGCTAACAAAGCTAGCAAAATCCCCCGTCCACTAGAGAAACCGGTTGTGAACGGGGGAGGAGCATTGCGGATGAAATTACGAAAGTTTCAAAATGCTACAGGAAAATCAGGTAATTGACGCTTCGTAGATGCTCTTGATCGAAGCCGCGAGCATGTCGTCGAATTCCTTGTCGCTTTGCTGTGCCTTCAGCCCTTCGGAAAGCGCACGCGAGAAACTTGCGATCAAGCCATGGTTCCGTGCCAGAAGCCTGTTCGCTTCTTCTCTGGTATAGCCGCCTGACAAAGCGACGATCCGTACGACATGCGGATCGTTCATGATATCCGCATAGAAATCGTCGACACTCGGTATGGAAAGCTTCAGCATCACCTTGTCGTCAGATCCCAGCTTCGCGAGATGGGAAATGATTTCGTTCTTCAGCAATTTCTCCGATTCGGCTTTGTCGAGGCTGTTGATGTCGACTTCCGGTTCAATGATCGGTACCAGGCCTGCGACGACGATCTGCCGTGCGAGTTCGAACTGCTGGTCGACGATCGCCTTGATTCCTTTTGGATTCGCTTCCTTGATTACCGAACGCATCTTCGTGCCGAAGATCGAACGCGCTACCGCCCGTTCGAGCAGATTGTCGAGATTCGGGATCGGTTTCATCAACTGGACACCGTCGGCAAGTGGAGCAAGCCCTTTGTCCACCTTGAGGAACGGGACGATCCCTTTCGTTTTCCACAAATAGTCGGCGGTATATTGTCCGTCTATTTCCCTATCCATGGTATTTTCAAAGAGTATCGCGCCCAGGATGTAGGTCGATGAGAACGACGGACTTTGTATGATCCGCGTGCGCATCGCATGGACAAGGTCGAACATCTGTTCGTCGTTCGAATATGCTTCCTTGCCGATCCCATAGAGGGCGAGAGCCTTCGGCGTGCTTCCGCCGCTCTGATCCAACGCCGCGATAAAACCGTTTCCAGACCGCATGCGGTCGTACTGTTCCATGTTCATAGCATTCCTCCCTATTCCATCACTGACGAATCATCAATCACGATGTCTGGGTATAGGTTCGTGGATGATGGCTATATACCGAATATCGCTCTTTTTGATCGAAACGGCTAGTATCGCCCCGAAAAGCCCCGAAAAACAGAGGCTGTTCCGTTGATTCGAAACAGCCTCGTCTTCGGTGAATGAATTCGTATAGTCCGCGAGATTACCGGGTCTGCGGTGCGAACATGTCGTCCGGCGGAGCCATCATGCCGGGCCGTCCTCCTTCGGGAAAGCCCTCAGGAGGTTCCGGAAACTGTCCGTCTCCTTCTCCGAAACCAGGTGCTCCGCCGAACCCCATCAACCGAATTTCAGCGCCTAGATGGGATACTGTGGACGAAATGACGACCATTCCGACTTCCGTGCCCCCGTCATAGGTCTGGTCATTCCCTAGCGCAAGCCCATTGAACGAGACGGAGGAGGAGAGCGTCCCCCCCGCGTACAGCGTGTATGATTGCCCTAGGTCCATTGCGTCCGAAGCTATGAGTGAAGCGGACCCGGACGTGTAGTAGGAGGGAACCGTGAAACCGACGACGACCGAGCCGTCCGCATCGGTCAGCACGATGGTCTCTCCCGCTTCCAGAGGATCTCCATACGTCAGCACGTACCCTGTCGTAGCTTCGTTGTCCGGGGTGTTGTTACCGCCACCGCCCATCGCCACGATCGTTCCCCCGGTATAGGTGAAGGCCGAGCTGTCATCGCTGTCCAAACCCATCTCGGGAACCTGGGACCCAAGTGCGACGGTCGTGCCGCCGTTGATCAAGAGGGTACCGTTGGTATCGACGGCGTCCGCCTGACTGCTATGGGCGAAGATGTATCCGCCATTGATGACGATGCTCGCTCCGGCATTCAAAGCATCGTCGGTGGCTGTGATCTGGATCAAGCCGCCGTTGATGACCAAGTCGTTCTTCGCCTCAAGTCCCTCCGGACTGAGAGATTCCTCGTCGCTCACTTCGTACGGAGTTCCCGTGGTCCTGATGGTGACCGTGCCGCCATTGATGATCAGATCCGGAGACGGATCATCTTCGGTCGTCTCGGTTTCGGCATCTTCGTCGATTTTCCAACCGGCTGTCATCGCCTTGCCGACGGATGTGATGGTGACCGTACCGCCATTGACGACCAGATATCCCTTTGCCTCGATTCCGTTTTCCGGATCAGCTTCCCTGCCGTTGACCTTGATTCCTTTTCCTTCCTCTCCATAGACCGATCCGTTCGCTTCGACTGTCAGATCTCCGTCGTCCATGATGAACGCATCGTCTGCGTGGATGCCGTTGCCTTCCGCGGTCTCCGTGGTAGTGATCAGCAGGGTTCCGTCGGACACGCGGACCGTTCCATCCACTTTCACGGCATGTTTTTTCGTCCCGGTGACGGTCAGGGATCCGGTACCCATGAAAATGACATCTCCATCGGCAGTCAACGCCCCCTTCTTATCATTGTCCGGGCTGTCCGACAGACTGTTCTCCGAACCCGCCGCCACGTTTATGAACGCCTTCGTCGTACTTTTGAGCTGAATGGCGGGGGCGGTGGTTCCTGTAATGTCCACACCGGAAAGCGTGACCATGTACGGCGCCTCGTCATTGATGATGGAGACCGTTCCCGCCAACGTTCCTGTCAGGACATATTCATACGGGGTGCTTGCGTTGTTCCGGATCACGATGTTTCCTTCATCGTCCTTGACGATCGACAGCCCCTGTGCTTCGTCGGAGGGAAAAGCCGTGGCTTCCAGATCGATGGAGAGAGGCAGGAACGTATAGTTCGATGCTACATCGGCCAGGTCATCGTATGTGGACAGCTGTACTTGGGCGGATGAAGATGCCGAAGCGCTGTCGACGGTCGATGCAAAGACCGCAGGCTCCCCTGTGGTCCGCTCCATGCCTGGTCCCGCTTGGGGAGCTTGCCGTTCCGCCATGCCGCTCGCTTTCGCAGTCGGAGCGGACTGGTCTGCCGTCGTGCCTGTCGTGGTTCCTGCGCAGCCGGCAAGCAGTAGCGCGATGCTCACCGTACATGCCAGGATCGTCGTTCGTATGTAATGTGGATGTTTCATATCTGGCTCCTTATCAAGGTTCATGATACCCAATATATGTTGCCGCACGGGCAAGAAGACAAGTTCGCGGATCGTAAACTGAAGAAACTCCATAGAATCAACATATTCCGACTCATTGTGATTTCGCCTTGACCCGATCAGGAAAAACCATTTGAATACAACTATGGAATTGCATGCACCGAAAAAAGTCGTATTTCTTGACGTGGACGGAACGATCGCTCCGCTTGACGCGCCGATTCCTCAGAGTGCCGTCGACGCCATTCGTATGGCTCGACAGAACGGTGCGAAAGTACTGCTTTGCACAGGTCGTAGCCGCGCGGAGCTTCAGCCGAACGTCATGGCCATCGGTTTTGACGGCATGGTAGGTGGAGCGGGGGCGTTCGTCGATATCGACGGCGTGAATATCTTCTTCGCGAAACTTGAGGATCGACAGGTTGTCGAAATCATCGATTACTTCGACAGCCACGCCGTCCATGGCTTCTTCCAATCCCCAGCGGTCACCTATGCGCGACGAGCTTCTATGGAGGCGTTCGTCGCGATGCTCGGCAGAAACGTGAAGCCCGGCACGGATCCGGTCGTCATTCCCGGCATCGTCGCGAAAGAGAATCTCTACGAATGCCGTGACGTGACGAAAGTCTTCTTTCTGTCGGAAGTTACGTCGGTCGATGAAGTGCGCGACCATTTTTCTGGGCGGTTCATGGTGATCAACAATACGATCGGGCTACCCGGCGACAGGAGCGGCGAGTTGTCGCGGCTTGGGATCACCAAGGCCACGGGCATGGAAGCCGTGCTTCGGTTCTACGGCTGTGAGCGGTCCGATTCCATCGCGATCGGGGATGGGTACAACGATCTTGAGATGATCGAGTACGCCGGAACCGGGATCGCGATGGGCAACGCCGTCGAACCGCTGAAGCGACTTGCCGATTATGTGACCGCCGATATCCATGAGGATGGTCTATACAAGGCGTTCCGGCATACAGGACTCATCGATTGATATCGTTCATGCCGTCGTTTGCAGTCGTCGCTATTTGCGTTGCGGAATGATTTCAAGCCAGTAGTTGTCCGGATCGTTGATGAAGTAGATACCCATCTTCGGATTTTCGTAGCAGATGCATCCCATCGCCTCATGTTTCCTGTGCGCGGCTTCCATGTCATCGACGATGAACGCCAGATGAAACTCGTTGTCCCCCAGATCGTAGTGGTCTTTCTTCCAGTCCCTGAGCCATGTCAGCTCCAGCTGGTGGACCGATGTTCCATCGCCGAGGAAGACGATGATGTACGAACCGTCGTCGGCTGTTTTTCGCCGGACTTCCTTCAGTCCGAGCGCCTTCTCATAGAATTTCAGGGACGTGTCCAGGTCGATGACGTTGAAGTTGTTGTGTGCGAATCGAAATTCCATGGTTGACTCCTTGTTCTGCGGCGTTGTCGTCAGGAAATCGGCAGGACGAACGTCTGACCGTCGTGTTCCGGCGCCAGCACGTGCGTCGGATACCCTTGTTCCTTCCACCGAGCCGCGGTCTGCCTGCCGACGGAAAAATCCCCCCACAGGTGCATGGGGACAAGATACTTCGGAACGGTTCGTTCCATCAACTCCTCAGCCCCGAGGAATCGGAACTCCTCCAGTCTGGGATCGACGGGTACGAAGGCGATGTCCAGTAGAAGATCTTTCAGCTCGTCGATCTGGGAAAGATAGGCGCGGCGCATGGCGTCGTTCCACGCATCGCTTTCTCCCTTCCACCGCCAGTCGTTCAGATCGCCGGCATGGTAGACCGTCCGCTTTCCGTCGGAGACGACGAAAGCCACCCCCTCGTCCGTGGACTTGAGCGTACGGACGGACAGGGTGTCGAACGCCGTCCGTTCACCCGCCTTGAGGAACGTAGTCCGATCCAGCAGGCGTTCGGGGACCTTCCGCTTGCCGATGTCGTACGACAACACGTAGCGAACATCGTCCGCTGAGTCCGAAAGGTCGAAGATAGCCGGCGAAAAATGGTCGCCGTGGCGATGGCTGGCAAAAATGAGGAACGGACGATTCCTGCGGATCGAAGGGATTTCCCCTTCAAAGTAATCGAAAAGCATCGTCCGTTCGTCATCCTCCAACAGGAACGAACTATGATGGATGAATGTGATTTTCATGCTTCAAAACTGTACGGAAATACCGAAGCTGTCAAGGACTTCTCTTACCAGACGACGCTGAAATCGGGTTTCTGCCAGTGTTCGATCACCCGGTGGCGTTTGAAGTATTCCATGGCCAGGTCCTGCACGTCTTCATTGACGACTCTGATGATCCTACAGTTCTGATAGAACTCGAAGCCTCCGGCTCCTGTAGCCCGATAGTTGTTCATGCAGAGGGTGTACGGACGGTTTTCCAGCGGCTTGCCGTCCTTGGAGAGTCGTACGACCCGGCTTCCGATCGGTTTGCGCAGGTCGAAGGCGTAGTCGATTCCTGCGAAATAGTCGTAGTTGTAGTGTTCCACTTTCGGGATGAGGAATGCGTCGCTGATTCTTGGCGTACCGTCTTCCTGCAGTGTGAAATATTCGGCGCACCGCTCCAAGGCTTTTCGAAGAATGGCTTCGTCTACTTCCAGGACCACCAGTGTATTGGGGAACTGGTAGGTGGCTATGATCTGCCGGATGGTCACCTCCTTGGAGAATCCCGCGGGAATATTCCCCAGACTGGTGCAGGAAATTTCCGCATGCGTACAGTCCATCTGTATCTGGTTGTAGAAATCGGCGATTCTGGATCCGCCGCATGCCGATTCCAGCTTCGTGGCAGGAGGGATCGCTTGAGCCAGCACCCCGGCCGGCTGCGCCAGCCATCGCTGTACATCCTGTTCCAATGGCAGCAGGTCGTCGTATGGATGATCGGCATGTTCGATTCCTGTCTGGATCGTCAGAGCCGAAACGCTGACCTTGCCGAATCGATCCTTGCTGAGCGTCAGTTTCGCGAATTTCGCGGCATTGGCGGGGAGCTGCAGCGTCAACGTCCCTCCGATGACACGTCCGGGGATATCCATGTGCTGATGCGCGCAGAGCACGACGTCGTAGGAGAGTTGCGTGGCGATCCTGAACCCGATGTTTTCGCCGCTTGACGAAAGCTCCCTGCCGGTTTCGAGATCCGCTTCATATCCTCCATGGTAGATGCATACCGTCGCATCGCAGCGCCGCTTGATTGCGTCGAGGCTTTTTCGCGCGGCTTCGAACGCATCGGTGACACGCAGTCCCGCCAGATGCTCCGGCTTCTCCCAGAGGTTCACATAGTCCGTGACGATTCCGACGAACCCGATCCTGATGCCGTTGGGAAGCGAAACGACTCTGAACGGCTCGATCGGAAGCTCGCCATCGAGAACTTCCACATTGGCGCACAGGCATCTGGCTTCCAACGCCTCCAGATATGCCGCCAGACGTTCCCGTCCATAGTTGAAGTCATGGTTGCCCAGTGTTACGAGATCGTAGCCCGCCGCATTGAATGCGAGCGCTTGCGGAATACCCGCTTCGGGATGTTCCTGAACATATTTGGCCATCGCGGATCCCTGTAGGGTGTCCCCACCGTCGATGACGATGGTATTGTCGTCCTTCGTAAACTGATGCGTCGCCTGCAGGACTCCCATGGGACGGATTTCATCATCGATATAGTTCGTCGGAAAGAGATAGCCATGGGTATCCGACGTGTAGTAGATCGTGGCCGTTTCCATCACAGTCCCCTTGCGAGCTTGTTCCTGATCCTGTTCGAGAAGAACTCGACGATCAGAACCAGGATGACCAGCCCGGTCAGAATGGCCCCCACTTCGTTCCAACGGTAGCTGCTCATGGCGAAGATCAGCGGCGCTCCGATGCCTCCCGCTCCGACCAGACCGAGAACGGTCGCATCGCGCAGGTTCATGTCGAACCGATAGATGATCGTGGAGGCGAAGCTGGGAAAAAGTTGCGGCAGGATACCGTACCTGATTTTCTGGAATGTCGTGCAACCCGCGGCGGCGAGCGATTCCAGGATCCGCTTGTCCAGGTCTTCGATCGTTTCGATGAACATCTTCGACAGCATTCCGATCGAACAGAGACTCATGGTCAGCAACCCCGCGAACGGTCCCGGTCCGGTAACCATGATCAGCATCAGGCCGTACACGAATACCGGAACGGTCCTGATCGCCATGATCAGGAATCTGCCGATCAGCGCGATCGGGCGGGGAACGATGTTCGTTGCGCTGAGGAACGAAAGGGGAATCGACAGGATCGCGCCGACGACCGTGCCGAGGAACGCGATGCAGATGGTTTCGAGCAGCAGATACAGCACGCCTTGGCGGGAAAGATCGAACAGCAGCTTCGCATCGGGATGGAATATCCCGTTGATGATCCGCAGCGCGACCGTGGCGCCGTCGCTTTCCGTTTCGTTGATCTGTATCGCGCTGCTGGACCAGACCAAAGCGGCCATGACGATCAGGATGATGAGCATCTGATAGAGCCATGCACGGGGGCGTCGTTCGAATTGTTCCTGTACTGTCATGTTCCTGTTCCTCCGGCTACGTCAGTTTGCTGCGAAGATAATGGCTCAGCGATTCTATGATGAGCACCGTGAAGAACAGCATGATGAGGATCATTCCGACCTTGTCGTACTCCCTCCATCCGATCTTTTCGTTGAGAATCAGCCCAAGCCCTCCTGCGCCGACATATCCGAGAATCGCCGCGTACCTGACGTTTCCTTCGAAACAGAACAGGCAGTTGGAAAGGTATGAAGGAAGGATTTGCGGAGCGACCGCGTATCTGAACGCATTGACCTTCCCGAAGCCCATCGCTTCCATGGCCTCGTACGGTCCCATGTCGGCGGTTTCGATTTCTTCGTACAGGATTTTTCCGACGTAGGAGAAGGTGAAGACCGTGATCGCAGTCGTTCCCGCAAGGGTCCCAAGGCCGAATATATAGGTCGCGATCAGCGCCGTGACCAAGGTGGGAAGGGTTCTGACGATGCTGAGAAACAGTCTGACGACCGCGATGACGAACCGATTCCTGACGATGTTGCTCGATGCGATGACTGCGAACGGGATCGCCAACAGGCTTCCGATGAACGAACCGAGCAACGACATCTTGATCGTGTCGAACAACGGTTGCCATATCTTCGGAAGATACGAGGTGTCCGGTGGCGCCATTTTCCTGAATATCACGAAGAACTGGTTCCCCCGGTTGATGATCGTACTGAAATTGAAGCCGGTGATTCGAACGGAAACGATCGATGCGATGAGCAGGATCAGCAGCACGAGCGGAGTCCGGGACCGTTTTTCCTCCACCGTCTTGCCGTTGGAAAGCGTGATCCGTTTTGGCGGGAAGAGCTTGTCGTATGGGTTCATGCTTCCTCCTCCTGGAGCTTGCCTCCATAGATTTCGTCGAGCACCGAATCAGTCACCGCTTCCACAGGGCCGTCGAACATGATCCGGCCGGCTTTGATGCCGATGATCCTGCTGGCGTACTGCAGGGCGAGCTCGACATGGTGGATGTTGATCAGGACCGTGATGTTCATGTCCTCGTTGATTTTCTTGAAGTCGTCCATGACCTGTTTCGCCGTCACAGGATCCAATGCCGCTACCGGCTCGTCGGCAAGGATGATCGACGGATTCTGCGCCAGGGTCCGGGCAAGGGCCACCCGTTGCTGCTGTCCGCCCGAAAGCTGATCCACCCTGGTGTATGCCTTGTCAAGGATGCCTACCTTTTCCAGCGCCTCGAGCGCCGTAATTTTCGCCTCTTTCGGAAAGATGCCGAACAGCATTCTCCAGAAGGGCAGGTCGGGGACGAACGAAGTCAGCACGTTCTTGATGACTGTGGTTCGTGTGACCAGGTTGAACGACTGGAAGATCATTCCGATTCTTCTGCGGAACTGTCGAAGCGCCTTTCCCTTGAGGGAATGCACATCGATGCCGTCCACGGTAAGTTCTCCGGCGGTGATTTCATGCATCCGGTTGATGGATCGTATCAACGTGGACTTTCCTGCGCCGGACAGCCCGATGATTCCGACGAATTCGCCTTGCTCGATGCTCAGGGACACGTCGTCAAGCCCCTTGCATCCGTTCTGGTAGACTTTGCTGACATGGTCGAAAACTATCATCGCCGGAATCTCCTTCTGTTTCATGGACGGGGGAGGCCGGCGAACGCCGACCTTCCCGTGATATCGCGGTTTATTTTGCCGAGTTGAGCTGTCGGATCAGCTGCTGGGCCGCCCGTTCGTTGTCGTAATCGGAAGCTTGCGCTTTCTGGTATCCGTTGTGGCTGTAGATCGCGATGACCTTTTTGCCTTCCGGGGTGTTGCCGATATTGATGAACGCATTCTGGAGCGCTTCCTTGAATTCAGGAGTCATGATCTTGCTGGTCTTGCTGACGCTGACCGTGTCGTTGTAGATCGCCGGGGTGATGCCGATGCAGTCGGTTTCATCCCAGATGCCGGCAGTGCGACCGAATTCACTATTCCATTTCTTTTCGTAGTCGCGTCTTGCATCGGCGTAGGTGACCAGGATATCGACCTGACCCGCCGCAAGGCGTGCGAATGCGCTGCCGTAGGAATCGGACTGGACCGCATGGGTGAGATTGGTAATGCCCTTGCCGTCGTACCGTTCCATCAGCCAGAGGGCGGGATAGATATAGCCGGCGGGGGAGGAACTGCTCATGACCGACCAGTTCGCGCTGTTGAGGTCGTCCCATGTCAGGGATTGTCCCGCATTGACTTTCGCGGCGAGTTCACGACCTTTCGCCGAAGGCCCCGCGATGATCAACGCACGGTAGCTGACCGCCTGACGTGTGCTGGCCGTGGTCGGCTTGTTGTCGTTCCACACCTTCGGATCGTCGCTGTCGATGCTCAGTCCGTCCCGGGTCGCCGTCAGGATGACATCGCATCCATCGTCGTACAGGACGTAGGTTCCGCCGGGAATCAGGCCGATGTCGGCGGTTCCAGCGCCAAGGGCCACTCCGACGGCTTCATAGTTGGTTCCGACGGCGATGTTCACTTTGTCGACCGTATAACCCTGTGCGGCGAGCTCCTGCTGCAGCATCGCTTTCAACGGTTCCGTCACCGTGACGATTTCTTCCGGTTCCCTGGACGGAACGAAATATACGTTCAGTTCCTTGATTTCCTTCGAGTTCGTCTGTTCCTTGGCGCCTTGCGCGAAGACGGTTGCGATGCTCATCGCGCAAACCAGGAGCACCAATAAGGTTTTCTTCATAACATCCTCCTCAGGACATTTCTATTTGATCCCTGTTTCGCAGGGATTCTCACCAAGACGATTCCCGTTGTACGTTGTTATTCCCCTTTCTCCAGTCTTGCGGGTACGAACACCGTGACGGCTTCACTCCTTTTTCCGTTGATCCGTTCCAACAGTAATTTCAAAGCCATCTCCCAGACGAAGTCGGTGTACATCCTGACCGTCGGGTAGCGGGGATACTCCGATTGCAAGGTTTCTATGTCCTTGTAGAGGACTATCTCGATATCTTCGGGAATCCTGACGGAACGTTCCCGGATCGCTTGCAGCGCACCTTCCGCGATTTCGTCGCTTCCCAACAGGATCGCACGCGCCGCGGTACCGGAGTCGATGGCTTGCAGCATCATCCGGTACCCCTCCGCTCTACGTAACTCTCCTATGTGGAAATATCTCTCATCGAACATGTTCGCGTCTCTCAACAACCGTTCGAAGCAATCTCTCCGATGCGTTCCGATCTGTATGCCGCCGTTCTGATAGATCCCTCCGATATAGCCGATGCTCCCGTAGCCTTTTTCCAGCAGAAACCTGACTGCTTGCTTCAGCCCTTCTTCGAAATCCATGTTGATGCGGTCGAAGACATAGTCCTTGGCGTCGCTGTTGATGAAGACGATGCTGAAGCTATATTGCCTGAGAGATTCGAGTTCAGCTTCGCTGAACGAGCCGAACGCGATGATTCCGTCCACCGCCTTGGAGGGGGGCGTGTCGACCTTGATCCGTTCGAAGATGATTTCGCCGGGGAAGGAGAGGGTTTTCGTCAGACATTCGAGAGAGGAAAGCTTGATGTTCTCGCATTCGCTGCGAATGATGTGCCAGTCGGCCACGCCGATGACGATTCGCCGTTCGTCCGCAGGATGTCGCATCCGGGGCGGGACATAGTGCAGCTCATGGGCTATCGTAAAGATTCTATTGCGGACTTCCGGGGAGACGACGATGCTTTCGTCTCTGTTCAGGACTCGTGAGACAGTCGTGCTCGAGACGTTGGCCAATTGGGAAATTTCCTTGATCGTCGCCATCGCTTTTCACTCCGAATCCAGTATACGGGAGGTTTTTTGGGAACGCAATAGTTTTACTAAAAATTTACTGTTTTCTCATATATTCCTAACGCTTGTTTGAAGGAGCCGTTGCAACATGTTGTATAAAAAGTAATAAGCATCGTGATCGCGTATATTGCGAACCGACGGAGGGGGAGGGGCATGTGCATGAATGCCACGGCAGATTGATTTTTTTCTAAAGGACTCCTGCGCTTCGGCAAGGTCAATCATGCCGGTCCGCGGCAGGAATATGTTCGCAATAGAAGCGGTAGAAGTCTTGAGGATGTGTTTCGTCAAGCCACTTGGGTGTCGTTATCTGAAGTTTCGAGCCGCGACGTTCCATCCACGGTTGCGGAGGGCTGCCCTTGAGCGCCGAGATCAGATTTCCTTGTTCTACGAAGAATCGCAGGAATGCCGGCTCGAACAGCAAGTCGAGGACCTTCGAGGCGGTTTTCCGTCCGATCGAATTCCTGACACATATGTAGGACGGTACCGCCACCGCGCCGTCATTTGGGCAGAATGCGATCCCTTCTGTCGTGTTCACGGCGAACAGGGACGGTACCAGCGCCAGCGGAACGGCGTCCGTCTTTGCCAGTTGGAACGATTGCACCGGCATTCCGGTAACGACCGCTCGTCGGAACAGCGTTGATGCCATGTCCCGTCCGTATCGACTCCAGACGGTCTTCACCACGGATTTCGCAGCCGAATTGTTGATGCCGCCGAATGCGATCTCACGCCCTTCGGCGGCCACCTGTTCCAAGCTCGCGGAAACGTCGCAGGATGTATCGTGACTGTAGAATACCAGCGGGATGATCAGGTACGGAAGCAACTTCTCGCCACGATCCACTGTCGGAACGCCTTCGTCGGATTTTGTGTCATACCACTGCCGGATCGGGAGTAGATCCGTTTCCATGTGGCGGAATATCCTCCGGTCCTCGAATACCTCCAGATCGGCGCTGACGATGATATCCGGCAGTATCGGATCAGGATCGCGCAGATAGTCGGACATGTGTCGGGGATACCCGAGCCCGAAGCAGGTCGCCTGTAGATCGATGTCCTGTCTTGCAAGCACTTCCTTGCAATGCGCCAGATGCGACAGTTCCCTCCGATGAAGGACGCAGATATTATTCCAATACATCACGATCTTGGTCATGCCAGATGTTCTCCTCTTCTCAACCGTTGCTGGAGAGTCGTCTGGTTCCGGTAGTTCGTCTCCAGCTCCAGGAACAACCGCTGTTCCTGCTCGTCTCGTTCGACCGTCCTCACGATTCCGCCATGGTCCAGAACGATCCGCATTCCCGCCATGAGCGCGGTATGCGGGTCATGGGTGACCAGCAGTACCAGTTTTTCCGTTCCGACCAGCGCCTGGAGAGCCTCGTGCTTGTCGATTCCGGCATTCTCTATCTCATCGATCAATACCACGGGACTGTCGCAAATATGGGCGATATCGCTTGCCATCAGCGCTCGGCTCTGTCCTCCGCTCAGGGCGCTGAGTTGCAACTCCGCGAAAATCGGTTCCTGCGTGATTCTGTTTGCTGTGGCGATGACCCGCTCCGCGAGCGAGTCCCGCACGTGTGTGGGGAGTCCTCTCGCAGATGCGTGTTGTCCGATGAATTGTTCGATGCTGATGTCGAGAACGAATTTCATGTTCTGCCCCAGATGGGCGATGAGTGAGTTTGACAGCCTGTTCCTCCGCTCCTTGCCGACAGGCTGTCCGTCGAGCAGGATCCTTCGGCCGGTGATCGAATCGCCGTCGACCAGTTGTTCGATGTCCTTGATCAAGCGGCTTTTGCCGGAACCTGTGCTGCCGACGATCGAATAGAGATTTCCCCGTTCGAGTCGGATTTCGTCGAAACATTCCGCTTTCCCGACTCGGTCCTTTCCCGGAAGGATGGAAAGATTGGTCATCGGGCGGCCTCCGAAAAATCGATTTTTCCCACCACTCCGAGCTGGAAATCACTCCCAACTCTGCGTTCTCCGACGCAATAGGAGCAGACTCCGCTGGGCATTGTGTGCCGAAGCAGGTCGTTCTCGTATGTGGTGATGGCGGGAAGCGCGAGCAACCAGTCTCCGACAAGTTCCGCTCCGTAGCCTTCCCTTCCGTCGACGAAGAACATTGCAGCCTGTTCATTGAGTTCCGCCACTTGATGGGCGATGATCTCTCGCTCGGCCTGCGAAATCATGTCGATTTTCGTGATGACGATGGCGTCAGCCTGCGTCAGCATCGGCCCGAGCCGGCTTGGAGACCGACTGCTCGCCGTAGCGTCAAGGACGCAGAGTGCGGCGGTTTTTTCCGTGGCTGGAGAACAGCGGTGGCAGAGCCCCGCACTTTCGATGAACAGAAAATCGGCTTTGCTGTCCGTCGCCCAGTTCCAGAGTTCCGGAAGGTTCGATACGAGAAAATGGTCTGGGCAGATGTCGTTGCTCAGTCCGGTGACGCATGGTATTCCGAGCCGTCGGTATGTCTTCTGGTCGTCGCTCTGCAGACAGTCCATCTTGCAGACGCAGCAATATTGTCCGCAGGAGGTCAGATAGGGGATCGTCGCTTGCAGAAACGCAGTCTTTCCGACCGCGGATCCTCCGGTTACCATGATGATTCGTTTCATTCCGTAGTTCCCTTTTCTGTTAGTCTATATCAACATTTATTTAATGATTGTCTCATATGAGACGGTTATGCTGAGAATATGCTCTTGATTAATCGTATCCTGCTATACTATCATGAGCATAAAGTTAGTTTTATTTAACTTATTTGGATGCTCAGATGAAAGCTAGTGAATCTCATGGAGGAAGTGTTTCCTCCCGATTGCTCGCAGCCTGCGGGATACATCTTGAAGAGTCGGCTTCCATGCGGTATCCCCGTGGTCGGCTTGTGGAGGATCGGATCGGGGAGACTCCGGGCGTAGTGCTGGTGCGATCGGGAAACGTCGATGTCTACAGCGTTTCCATGGATGGGAACGAAGTGCTTCTGACAACATTGTCGCAGGGCGACATGTTCGGAATTTCGAATCTGTTCGATGACGATGAACTGCGTACGGTGCTCCAGTGCAGGACTGAGTGCGAGCTGCTGTTCATCAGGAAAGCCGTCTTGCGAGATGCGTTGCTCCGTCATCCGGAGGCAATGGCGGCATACGCTCGATTGTGCAATAAGAAAATCCAATTTCTGATCCGACGCATCGAGCAGCTTTCATTGAATTCGTCGCGGGCGAAACTCGCCGGATTCCTTCTCGCTTCATCCGAGGATGGTGGGGAAGAGTTGTTCGTGGCGACCAAGGAATCCCTTTCCCTTCGTCTGGGCATCAGCAGGGCGGCCCTGTATCGGGAACTGTCTTCCCTCCAGGAAGTCGGTGCGATCCGAACCGAAGGGACTCAGCTGGTCATCGTGGATCGTGAAAAACTGGAGGAGTGTCTCCAGCAATGAAATACAACGCATATATGTCGCGAGACATAGAAGGAATTCGTATGAAAAGAAAGCTATCGATTGTTCTGTTGCTTGCACTGACGCTGAGCGCCGTCGGTCTGTTCGCCGCAGGATCCAAGGAAGGCGTTCCTGTCGATCTGTCTCTATTCGGCGACAAGGGGTCGCAACCGGTGGAGCCGACGACTATGAACGTGCTTGCGCTCAAGGGGCCTACCGCGATGGGAATGGTCGAACTGATGGATGAGGCTGAAGACGGGGTGGTCGATGGTGTCGACTATCGGTTTGCGATCGCCGCGGCAATCGACGAAGTCACTCCGAAGATCGTCCGCGGTGAAGTCGATATCGCCGCGGTGCCGGCGAATCTGGCCGCCGTACTCTACAACAATACGAAAGGAGCTATCAAGGTTCTGGCGATCAATACCCTTGGAGTGCTGTATATCGCGGAGAACGGAAATTCGGTCTCGTCGGTTGAAGACCTGCGCGGAAAGACGATATATGCGAGCGGAAAGGGCGCTACCCCGGAGTATGCGTTGAACTATATCCTCAAGCAGAACGGCATCGACCCGCAGAAGGATGTGACGATCGAGTGGAAGAGCGAACACTCCGAGTGTGTCGCGGCGATCGCGACGGCCTCAGGCGGAATCGCGATGCTGCCGCAGCCGTTCGCCACTACGGCCATCATGAAGGCCCCTTCGATCCGGATCGCGCTGGACATGACGAAGCTGTGGGACGAGCTGCAACAGCTGTCGGATGCACCAAGCACGTTGGTCACCGGAGTAGTTGTGGGACGAACTTCCTATGTCGAGGAGCATCCGCACGCCATTGCTTCGTTCCTGGAACAGTATGGGCAGTCCGTAGTATTCGCCCAGCGGGATATTCCGGGCGCCGCTTCATTGATCGAGAAATACGGGATCGTTCCCGCCGCAGTCGCGAAGCAGGCGTTGCCATACTGCAATATCGTGTGCATCACCGGTTCTGAAATGAAGACGAAGCTTTCCGGATATCTTGCGGTGCTGTATGGGCAGAATCCAAAGAGCGTGGGTGGTGCGCTTCCGAGCGATGGCTTCTACTTCTCCCTCTGACGGAGGAAGCCGCCGCAACGCGATCCGGGTTTGGTCCGTGTTGCTCTGGCTCGCCGTATGGCAGATCGCCGCGATGGCTATCGGCCATGATATCCTGCTGGTTTCTCCTGTCACCGTCGTACGGAGGCTGGTGGAACTTGCCGTCACCGGTTCGTTCTGGAATTCAATCGGGTTCTCGTTGCTCAGGATCATCGGGGGGTTCTTCCTGGCAGCGGGGACCGGATTGTTGTTCGCGGCAGCTTCATACAGGTTCAGGGCGATTGAAATTATGCTTGAACCGCCGATGCAGACCATCAAGGCCACGCCTGTCGCTTCGTTCGTGATACTGATCCTCATCTGGGTGCCATCGCGGAACTTGTCGGTCGTCATTTCGTTCCTGATGGTATTGCCGATCATGTATACCAATGTGCTCGCCGGTATCAGAAGCACCGACCGGCAGTTGCTGGAGATGGCCGACGTGTTCCGTGTTCCGACGGGCAGACGGATCCGATACATCTATGTTTCCCAGGTCCTGCCGTATTTTCGTTCGGCGTGTTCCGTGGCGCTCGGCCTCGGTTGGAAATCCGGAATCGCGGCGGAGGTGATCGGAATTCCCGTCGGATCGATCGGCGAGAAACTCTATCAGTCGAAGATCTTTCTCGATACCCCCGATTTGTTCGCATGGACATTGGTGATCATCGTCGTCAGCGTCTGTTTCGAAAAATTGTTTCTGAAGATGCTCGATGCCGCGGTTGGAAAATTGGAGAGGATGTGATGGAGCTGAATATCCGGGGTCTGAAGAAACGATATGGAGACGTGACGGTATTCGATCATTTCGACTGCTCGCTGCTCGGTTGTGCGGTGAATGTGGTTTTCGGTCCTTCCGGAGCCGGCAAGACGACATTGCTCCGTCTTGTTATGGGGCTGGCGCGTCCCGATGCCGGCGATCTCAGCTCGCTTTCCGATCTGAAAGTCGGCGCTGTCTTTCAGGAAGACCGACTTTGCGACAATCTGTCCCCAGTTTCGAACGTCAAGCTGGTCGCTCCGTCCGTTTCCCGCGAAGCGATCCAGCGTGCCCTATCTTCGGTGGGGCTCGGCTCCTGTCTGGACAAGCCTGCGAGGGAACTGTCGGGGGGCATGCGGCGACGTGTGGCATTGATCAGGGCGCTGCTGTCCGACTACGACTTGCTGTTGCTCGATGAACCGTTCAAAGGACTGGACGAAACAACGAAAGAAACCGTCATCACGTACACCCGGGGGATGACGGCAGGTAGGACGGTGCTGCTGGTGACCCATGATCGCCAGGAAGCCCTGGCGATGGACGCCCGTAGGATCATCACCGTGAAAACTGAAGGTCCAGAGACAGGGTAGGGGCGTCCCTCAACCCTGTCCGTACCCGTGTTTCCGTCCTTATTTCTGGACGCTGCCCTGTTTTGCGACGCTCTGCATCTTGCGTTCGATCGCCGCTTGGTCACCCAAGTAGCGCTTGGAGACGACCTTGAAGGTTTCGTCGAACTCGTATACGAGCGGGACTCCGGTAGGAATGTTGACACCGACGATTTCATCGTCCGAGAGCTGGTCGAAGTATTTGACCAAGGCCCGCAGGGAATTTCCATGTGCGGCGATCAATACCCGCTTACCGGCTTCCATGTCCTTCTTGACGACCGCTTCGAAATACGGTACGACACGGGCGATCGTATCCTTCAAGCTTTCTGTCAACGGAAGATTGTTAGGCTCGACATTCCGATACTGATCCTGCGACCGGGGGTTCCGTTCGTCGTCCGGCTCGAGGGCGGGGGGCTGGATATCGAACGAACGACGCCAGATCTTGACCTGATCCTCCCCATATTTCGCGGCGGTATCGGCCTTGTTCAAGCCTTGGAGGGCTCCATAGTGGCGTTCATTGAGTTTCCAGCTTTTTTCCACAGGAAGCCATTCCCGATCCATTTCTTCGAGGACGAGATTGAGCGTATGGATCGCTCGTTTCAGGTAGGACGTGTAGCAGATGTCGAAGTCAAAACCTTCCTGCTTCAGCAATTGTCCGCCGGTTTTCGCTTCCTGTCGTCCGGTCTCCGAGAGGTCGACGTCTGTCCAGCCGGTAAAGAGGTTCAGTTTGTTCCATTCGCTTTCGCCATGGCGTATCAATACAAGTTTCATCAAGACTCTCCTTCATGGTTCCTGCTCCGCGGTGCGGATGCTTTCGTGTTTCGAAACGCCGTCCGATATTCGCCGGGCAGGAAGATATTCGGTACATATAGGATAATCAAGTTATTGCATGTTGGCTAGATGCGGTTCTTGCTGCCGGCAAAGACTCCAGGCAGTGCTTTTCGTACAAGACCGGCGATCCAATACGCAATGAACATGACGATATTGCACAGGACGATGCTGGCGCCGGTCGGAGTTGCGTATACGTAGGAAAGGGTCATTCCCGCCCACATGCACAGTACCGATATGACGGCAGAATTGATGATGACTGTCTTGAATCGCTTGCACAGCCGCATGGAGGTCAAGGCGGGGAAGATGATCAGACTCGATATCAGCAACGCACCCATCATCCGCATCCCCAGGACGATGATCAATGCGGTAAGCAGTGCGATGAGCATGTTGTAGCGTCCGGCGTTCGTACCGGTGGCTTTCGCGAACGTTTCGTCGAACGTGATGGCGAAGATTCTGTTGTAGAATAGGATGAAGAGAATCAGTACGATGACAGATAATATCGCGCTCAGTGTTACGTCCTCGGACGACATGCCGAGGATGCTTCCGAACAAGTAGTTGTAGACATCGGTGTTCATCCCCGATGTCATGGAGACGACGGTGACGCCTATCGCCAGAGCCCCTGTGGAAATCAGCGCGATGGCGGCATCCCCTTTGATTTTTCCGTTTTCGCTGATGCGGAGCAACAGGAATGCGGCGAGCACGACGACCGGTGTAGCTACTGCCAACGGGGCCAGATTGGTGGCTGCTGCGACCGACAGGGCTCCGACTCCGACGTGGGATAATCCGTCCCCGATCATCGAATATCGTTTGAGGACAAGACTGACTCCAAGCAAGGAAGAGCACAGGGCGATGATCGTACCGACGAACAGCGCCCGCGTCATGAACGGATACGATAGCATTTCACCGATGAGCTCAAACATCTGGTCCACCTCCTAGAAAACGCCTGCCGGCGGAACTGTGCAGGTATTGCTCGACCGTACCGAAGAATACCTGCGTCGTATGCAGGTGCAGGATATGTTTCGCATACGTGATCGCCGCACGAATGTCGTGGGAGACCATGATGATCGTGATCCCCGTCGTCTCGTTGAGACTCTTGATCAGTCCATATAGTTCCTGCGTCGCCACTGGGTCGAGCCCTGCTGTCGGTTCGTCGAGTAGCAATAGTTTTTTCGTCGCGCATAGGGCGCGGGCGAGCAATACCCTTCGCTGCTGTCCTCCTGACAGTTCCCGATAGCATTTGTTGCGTAGCGCTCCGATACCGAGCCTCTCCATGTTCTGAAGCGCCCGGTTCTGTTCCTTCTTCGTGTAGAACGGCTTGCGTCCAAGGCTGTTCAGACATCCTGAAAGAACGACTTCGTAGACGCTTGCGGGAAAGTCTTTCTGGACTTCTGTTTGTTGCGGAAGATAACCGATTTCATTAGGAACCAAGCCGTCTCCCGTCCTGACCGTGCCTTCCGTCGGTTTCTTCAGGTTCAGCAGTCCTTTGATCAACGTGCTTTTCCCCGCGCCGTTTTCCCCGACAATACAGAGGTAGTCTCCGTTTTCTACGACGAAATTGAGGTTTTC
>Ga0172378_10000899_pt1 | contig 26946 bp, 29 predicted proteins | sample GrowelOW332metaG_FD_119755 | JGI IMG/M metagenome (GOLD analysis project Ga0172378, IMG submission 119755) | Groundwater microbial communities from an aquifer near a municipal landfill in Southern Ontario, Canada - Pumphouse #3_1 metaG | ecosystem: Environmental > Aquatic > Deep subsurface >...
GGTGGTGAGGTGGCAAAATGAAAGAAGATTTTAAACGACTGAGCGAAGAGGTCTGGCAGGAGCATCGGGGAAAATTTCTCGGCACGATGTTAGGAATTGTTTTGGGAATTGTGGTATTGCTGTTTGGTTTCTGGAAAACAATCTTTATATTGTTTTGCGGCCTCATTGGCTTGTTTGTCGGCATGAAGATCGATAGTAGTGAAGATTTTTGGCAGAAGCTGCAAAGCTTTCTTCCACCGATATTTCGGCGTTGATCAGGAAATAAAGATTTAGTGGATAAAGGAAGGTTTTTATGAGTCGGAGACAATCTCGTGAAGTAGCATTACAGGCACTTTTTCAGTTGGATTTAAATCAGTCAGCTGAAAGTAATGATGAGGAAAATCAGATAAAGGCTGTAGATGCAGCAGCTGGTGAAATCGGCCCGTTTACAGCACATGATAGGGAGTATGCAAAGATCCTTGTTAAAGGAGCAAGACTGCATTTGACAGAAATTGATGCAATGATTACGAAGAGTTCACGTGAATGGAAGGTTGAGCGCATGTCAGGGGTTGATCGTAATATTACACGTGTTGCTGTGTTTGAAATGAAATTTAGTGAGGAAAAACTGACACCAAATATTGCAATAAATGAAGCGATTGAGTTGGCAAAAAAATTTGGTACAGATGATTCTGGTCGTTTTGTCAATGGGATTTTAGGTGCTATGGTTAAATAACAATATCAGAATCTGCCAGGCTCATGGCCTGGCTTTTTCTTATTTTGTCTGTGGGGGGTATACTGTGCCAGTTCATAGTGTAAGTGAAATTACAAAATACATAAAACAACTTATTAATAGTGATTCTATTTTAAAAAAGGTCATGGTATGTGGCGAGATTTCAAATTTTAAGCAGTATGCCTCTGGTCATTGCTATTTTACTTTGAAAGATGCAGACGCAAGTCTTAAATGTGTTATGTTTCATAGTCGGGCTCAACGTCTTAGATTTGTACCGACAAATGGTCTCAAGGTCATTACTTCAGGAACGGTATCAGTTTATGAACGTGATGGATTATACCAATTCTACGTTGATACACTTGTACCGGAAGGCGCTGGTGAACTGAGTCTTGCTTTTGAGCAACTTAAAGAAAAACTTACAGATGAAGGGCTTTTTTTAGAAACGTATAAGAAAGATATACCATCTTTCCCAAAGACAATAGGAGTGATTACATCGTTGTCTGGTGCAGTACTGCGTGATATTTATCATGTGGCGAAGCGTCGTAATCCGGCAGTTCGTCTTGTACTTTATCCTGTGCAGGTGCAGGGTGCAGAATCGGCGGCACAGATTGCAAAAGGCATTGAGATATTTAATAAGAGCTATTCTGTCGATGTGCTTATTGTTGGTCGCGGTGGTGGTTCAATGGAGGATTTGTGGTCATTTAATGAAGAGATTGTTGTGCGGGCTATTTTTGCGTCAAAAATCCCAATTATATCAGCAGTAGGACATGAGACCGACTATACACTTGCTGACTTTGTAAGTGATGTACGGGCGGCAACGCCGTCGCAGGCCGCAGAACTGGCTGTTCCGGATACGGCGGATTTATCACGTTATGTGTTGTCACTAAAAGCTCAGTTGGATAGAGTGATGCGCAACGGTTTGCAGCAACGGCAAGGCCGTCTGGAAATGTATCTGAAACGTGTGTCAATGTGCTCGCCACAGAGACTTTTATCAGAAAAGCGTCAGTGGCTTGATAGCTTGCAGTCCCGACTTGTACAGCGTACTGAAGTTGTTTTGACTAATAAAAAACAAAGAATGCAGATAGCGTTTGAAAAGCTGGCGCTGCTCAATCCTGCAGAAGTATTGCGACGTGGCTATGGGATTGTGAAGAGAAGTGGGAATACCTTGCACAGTATAGAGGCAGTAGAGCATGATCAAGTTCTTGAAATCGTGCTTGCAGATGGTAGCTTTACAGCAATTGTTAGTGATGTTAGGAGGGATGATGCCTAATGGCAAGAGCAAAGAAAATTACATTCGAAGAATCCATGCATCAGTTGGAAGAAATTGTTCAGACAATGGAAACTGGTGATATAAGTCTGGATGAGCTTTTGAGCCAATATACACAAGGTGTGAAGCTGTCACAGAGCTGTATGAAGGCCTTAAATGAAGTGGAAAAAGCTATGGACACGATGCTAAAGGAAACAGATGGTGAGATTCAGGAGCTGGAACTTAAAATCGAGGGAGATTGAGATATGTTTAAGGAATATTGGAAAGAAAAACAGCAGCTTGTTGAAACAGCAATGGAAAAAATATTCCCGCGGAAAATTGCACAGGATAAAACGCTTTGTGACGCAATGAACTATAGTCTTATGGCAGGCGGTAAAAGGCTTCGTCCAGTACTTTTAATGGCAGCAGCAGATGCAGTCGGCGGCAGGGGCACGGATTATTTGTGCACGGCCTGTGCGATTGAAATGATTCATACATATTCGCTCATTCATGATGATTTGCCGGCGATGGATAATGATGATTATCGGCGTGGAAAGCTTACAAACCATAAGGTATATGGTGATGGTATGGCAGTGCTGGCGGGCGATGCATTGCTGACGATGGCGTTTGAGGTCATGCTGCAGCAACCTGCTTCGTCAGCAGAAGCCCGGCTGGCCGTAGTGAAAGAAATGAGTCGGGCAGCTGGACCCAATGGTATGGTGGGTGGTCAGGCTATTGATTTAGAATCCGAAAATAAGCATATTGATATGAAAAGATTGCAGCAAATGCATATGGGAAAAACAGGTGCGCTTTTCTGTGCAGCGATTCGTTCTGGAGCAATTCTTGCGGGGACAGATGAAGAACAACTGACTGCACTTACGCTTTATGCAGAAAAGTTTGGCATGGCATTTCAGATTACGGATGATATTCTTGATGTCACAGGATCAGAAAAGGTTATAGGAAAACCTGTAGGCAGCGATAAACGCAACCACAAATCAACCTATGTAACGCTGACTTCATTGGAAACGGCACAACAGCTTGCACGTCAGGCTGCTGATGATGCTGCTGCAGCGCTTGATGGTTTTGATGAGAAAGCCGATTTTTTGCGGGAACTTGTGCGATATTTAATTGATCGTGATAAATAAAACTTGAAAGGTAAATGAGCATGAACCCAATATTAGATAGCATAGAAAATCCGGAACGGCTTAGACAGCTGTCTGTGAGTGAACTGGAAAAGCTGGCTTTGGAACTGCGTGCTTTTATTATTAGTACTGTGGCAAAGACTGGTGGACATCTCGCACCAAGTCTTGGAACTGTCGAACTTACAATTGCGCTGCACACGGTGTTTCATTGTCCGGAAGATAAGCTTATTTGGGATGTCGGTCATCAGGCTTATACGCATAAGATTCTTACGGGCAGGCGTAAACAATTTCATACATTACGTCAAAAAGGGGGAATTACAGGTTTCCCAAAGCGATCAGAGTCTGTATATGATGCATTCAGTGTTGGACATTCGAGCACGTCAATATCAGCAGCGCTTGGTATGGCGGTTGCTCGTGATCTTAACGGGAGTCAGCAAAATATTGTTGCGATTATCGGTGATGGGGCGCTTACAGGCGGCGAAGCCTTTGAGGCACTTAATCATGCTGGTGATTTGGGGAAAAAGCTTATTGTAATTCTTAATGACAATGAAATGTCAATTGATAAAAATGTCGGGGCTATGTCAGAATACTTGTCACGGATGCGTTTAGCACCCCAATATACAAGGGCTAAGAAGGATATCGAGGGGCTTTTGCGCCGTATTCCAGGAATTGGTGATACTGTAATGAAGACGGCGGGCCATATCAAAGACGGTGTAAGGTCAGTTATTGTTCCAGGCGGACTTTTTGAAGAAATGGGCTTTAACTATATTGGGCCGATTGATGGTCATAATATAACTTTGCTGCTTGAAGTGTTACAGCGGGCAAAGCGATTGACGGGACCTATTCTCATTCATATTCTTACGAAAAAAGGCAAAGGTTATCTGCCGGCAGAGTTGGAACCGGATAAGTTTCATGGCGTTGGTAAATTTGATGTGGCAACAGGGGAAATAGTTCAAAAAAAGAACGTACCGCCATCGTATACATCTGTATTTAGTTGTGCACTTATTGATCTGGCACAGACAAATACAGCAATAACGGCGATTACGGCCGCAATGCCGGCTGGTACGGGTCTTAAGGAATTTGGCAGAGTATATCCGCAACGATTTTTTGATGTTGGTATAGCAGAGCAGCATGCAGTAACCCTGGCAGCCGGGATGGCTGCAGCTGGGAAAAAGCCAGTTGTAGTACTTTATTCGACTTTTGCGCAGCGTGCGTATGATCAGATATTACATGATGTCTGTCTGCAGAATTTGCCAGTTGTACTTTGTCTTGATCGGGCTGGACTTGTTGGTGAAGATGGGCCGACGCATCATGGTGTATTTGATTATTCTTATCTGCGTCACATTCCTAATCTTACAATTATGGCACCGAAGGATGAAAATGAACTTCGTCAAATGTTGGGAATGGCAGTTGATTTTAACGGACCCATTGTGCTGCGCTATCCACGTGGTTCGGGTCTTGGTGTAGAGATTGTGCCAGAGTTTCAGGATGTGCCAGTTGGTAAGGCCGAGATTTTAAATAAGGGTGGAAAAGTTGCATTTTTTGCTGTTGGTACAATGGTTTCTGTAGCATCCAGAGCAGCTGAGTGCCTTGAACAGGATGGTATTGCTGCAACGGTTATCAATGCGCGTTTTATAAAGCCGCTTGATAAAGCAATATTGCGAGAGCTTGCGGAAACAATGGACTTTATTGTGACAATGGAAGAAAACGTATTGGCTGGTGGTTTCGGCTCAGCTGTGTTAGAGTTTTTGAACGATGCTGGTCTGAGAAAGCCGCAGGTGCTGCGCATTGGTGTGCCAGATGAATTCATTGAGCAGGGAACAAAAGCAGAGCTTTTGGAACTATGTGGTCTTACGGTTGATACTGTTTTGGAAAAAGTAAAAAAGTTTATGAATAAGGATAAATGATATGGCAAAACAAAGATTAGATGTACTGCTTGTTGAACGTAATCTTGTTGTGAGCAGAGAACGTGCAAAGACAACGATTATGGCAGGTCTTGTGCTTGTCGATAATCAGAAAATAGATAAAGCTGGAACACTTGTGAAAGCGGAGGCTGTTATACGTGTACTTGGTGATAGTATTCCCTATGTGAGTCGTGGTGGTCTTAAGCTTGCCAAAGCTATTGAAAAATTTGGAATGTCTTTGGAAGGAAAAGTTGTAGCGGATATTGGCGCCTCAACTGGTGGTTTTACGGACTGTTCTTTGCAAAATGGGGCAGTAAAGGTCTTTGCAGTTGATGTTGGTTATGGTCAGCTGGCATGGTCACTTCGCACAGATAAACGTGTTGTCAATATGGAGCGGACGAACATTCGTAATGTTGTAACAGAGAGTATTGGTGAAAAGCTGGATTTTGCTTCGATCGATGTGGCATTTATCTCACTGGAAAAAGTATTGCCACATGTGAAGGCGTTATTGAAGGACATGGGTGAAATTGTAGCACTTATCAAGCCACAATTTGAAGCTGGAAGAGAAAAGGTTGGTAAAAAAGGCGTTGTTCGTGATCCTAAAGTACATGTGGATGTCATTTGTAAGGTTGTTGCCGTTAGCCGTGCTATTGGTTTTATGGTGAGAAACCTTACTTTTTCGCCAGTAAAAGGACCAGAAGGAAATATAGAATATCTTATTCGTCTTGATCTTGATGATAAAAACGATGATGTCGTTACTGAAGATATGATTCTGCAGGTTGTAAAGGCAGCACATGAAAATCTTGATAAGAAAATATAATCTTAAAGATTTGGGGATAGAGAGATGTTTAAAATTGCTGTTTTTCCAAATGTAGATAAAGAAAATTCGGGAATGGTTCTTAGACGTATTGTAAGTTTTTGTAAGCATAAAGAGGTTGAGCTTATTATGCCAATGGATGAGGCACTGTTTTTTGGCTATGAGAAACTTGGTGCAGTCAATATTGATGAACAGTTTTTTGATATGGGTCTTAGCATTGGCGGTGATGGAACACTCCTTGGTGTATGCCGCCGACTAAACAAGCAAAATATCCCGGTTTGTGGAATTAACATTGGAAGTTTTGGCTTCCTGGCTGATATTGAATTGTCAGAGATTGAAAGCAAGTTGGAAAAGATTTTGCATCATATATATCATATAGAGGAAAGGCTTATGCTTGCCGGTTTTGTAAAAAGTGGTGACGAAACGCGCTTTTTAGGAAATGCAGTAAATGATGTTGTTGTTACGAAGGGCGGTGTTGCGCGGATGCTGCATCTCGGACTCAGTATTGATGGGTGCAGGGTTGCAGACTATAAGGCAGATGGGCTTATTGTTTCAACGGCTACGGGATCAACAGCGTATTCACTTTCTGCTGGTGGACCCCTTATTAATCCAAAGATTAAGGTGCTTTTGGTGACACCAATTTGTCCACACACCTTTAATGTGCGTCCAATGATTATTGATGAAAATGAAGAGGTATGTATCCATATTGCAGCTGTACATCAGGATATTCTTGTGACCTTTGACGGACAGGAAAGTTTTCGATTATTACCGGGAGATGAGGTCATTGTTCGAAAAGCCGTTACTTCAGCGAAAATTGTAAAATTCGAGGATAAAAATTACTATCAGATACTTCGGACAAAATTATGGGGGAATGCATAGTGCAGATAATAAGCAGTGCAATAGAAGTAGCACAAGTATTATTGAAGACTGTCTTGCAGAGATCAATGGTTATTGTTGATGCGACAGCCGGTAATGGGAATGACACCTTGTTTTTAGCAGAAAATTCCCAGCCGGGAGCACACATTTATGCGTTTGATATACAAGAAACAGCACTTGCCGCCGTACGGGAAAAAACAATTGATTATATGGATAAAATAACCTGTATATTGGCAGATCATAAAAACATCACAGATTTTGTCAAAGCAAAAATTGATGCAGCCATATTTAATCTGGGGTATCTTCCAGGGGGCGACCATTCACTTACAACACAGCCGGAGTCAACCTTGCAGGCAATAAAAAATGTGTTGGGTCAGCTGTGCTTGCATGGTGTTCTGGCAGTTGTAGTTTATCCGGGGCATCTGACGGGTAGAGAGGAAGCTGATAAGCTTGACGCATATTTACAAACCGTATCAAAAAAAGATTATACAGTGGGATGTTATAGAATGATAAATCATGCTGATACGGCACCATTTTTATATTTTATAGAAAAAGTCAGAGGGTGAGAATATGAAGGCGATACGCCATGCGAAGATTAAAGATATAATTGAAAACTCCGTAGTAGAAACCCAGGAAGACTTAGCAGAATCGCTGCGTAAACAGCATATAGAAGTAACTCAGGCAACGGTTTCTCGCGATATTAAAGAACTTATGCTTATAAAGGTACCTACTGGTGATGGGCGATATCGGTATGCCTATCCAATGGAAAAAAACATGGTGTTTTCAAAAAACAGGATGGCAAGGATGTTTCAAGACTCTGTTATAGGACTGAACTTTAGTGAAAATATTATTGTGATTAAGACATTGCCAGGAGCAGCAAATGCAGTCGCTTCGACGCTTGACTATGCAAAATGGCCGGAAATCATTGGTACGGTCGCCGGTGACGATAACATATTTGTTGTCATTAAGCCAATTGGAGCTGTACCGGAAATTATAAAAAAACTCGAAACGATGATAGTCTGAGATTCTTCATAAAAGGAGATGGTCGGATGTTAAAAACATTAACGGTATGGAACTTTGCTTTGTTGGAACATGTACAGGTTGAATTCGATCGGGGACTTAACATACTCACAGGGGAAACAGGGGCTGGAAAGTCAATTCTTATTGATTCATTAGGGGCTATTCTCGGACATCGTATGACAGCGGATTACATAAGAACAGGGTGTGAATGGCTGCGTGTTGAGGCGGTATTTGATATGGAATATCAACAAGATATCCATAGCTTTTTACTAGATCAGGTGATTGATGATGCAGATGAAAATCTTATTATAACACGGCAGATTACTCGGGCGGGGAAAAATATGATTATCATCAATGGGTGTCATGTAACATTGGCTGTGTTGAAAAAGCTGGGTGAGTTTCTTATTGATATTCATGGACAGCATGAAAATCAGGCGCTTTTGCGGACAGAGAATCAGTTCGCCTTATTAGATGGATTTGAAAAAGACATTGGTGAGCAGCGTGAAATTTATCAGAAAATTTATAAGGACTGGCAAGCATGCGAAGCTGCACTTAAGGAAAAAGAAGACGCGGCTAGGGAATACGCGCAGCGTCTTGATATGCTGCGTTGGCAAACAAATGAGATTGAAGCAGCTCAGCTGAAAGAAAAAGAAGATGAAACCCTTGAGGGTGAGATAAAAATTCTGTCAAACGCTGAAAAAATCTCAGACTTTGTAAAGGAAGCTTTTATTGCTCTTGATGGCGGCGGAGGAAAGAACCAACAGGGAGCACTTTCACTATTGACGTCTGTAAAGCAAAATCTTGAAGGATTGTCACGTTATGATCATTCGCTGAACAATACATTGCAAATGGTAACAGATGCCTGTTGTCAACTACAGGAATCTGCTTATGAGATTCGTGATTATAGTGAAAACATTAATTATAGTCCACAAAAACTCGATAAGCTGCAGCAACGTATGGATGTAATCTATAAGCTGTGTAAGAAATATGGTGCGACAATTGAAGATGTTATGGAACACTATGCAAAAGCAAAGCAGGAACTAGTTGATATTGAAAACTATGATGAAACCATTGAGCAGTTGAGAAAAGAAATTGATACTATGGCAAAGCAGGTCAGAGCAGAGGCAAATAAGCTTACAGCACTGCGCCTGTCTGCGGCGGGGAAATTGTCGAAGGCCATTGAACAACATCTTTTGTCACTTGGAATGCCCAATGCGAAATTCTATATAAAGCTCACACCATTGCCGAAATTTACAGTTTCTGGTGCAGATGATATCGTAATGATGTTCTCGGCCAATTTGGGTGAAACGGAAAAACCTATTCAAAAAGTTGCATCAGGAGGAGAACTTTCGCGAATTGCGCTCGCTATCAAAGCTGTTACGGCAGCTAGGGACAAGATCGGTGTCATGGTTTTTGATGAAATCGATACAGGAATCGGCGGCCGGACAGCTCAGATGGTAGCGGAGCGTATTTCACTTGTAGCTGCCTACAAGCAGGTGCTTTGTATAACACATTTGCCTCAGATTGCCTGTATGGCAGATGTACATCTTTATATTGATAAGCAAGTTCAACGTGGAAAGACTGTGACGGAGGTTAAACGACTGGGCAAAGGTGAGCAACTAAATGAAATTGCTCGTATGGCATCAGGAGTTGATGCTACAGTGGCGTCACTTGACAATGCGATGGAAATGGTAGATAATGCAAAATTAAAGAAAGAAAAACAACGGAAGGCAATTATGTAAAGGAGTATATACTTTGTTATACTATTGCTAATAGTATTTTTGATTGATTTGTATTACAATAAGGCATAAAAGAAAATGAAAAATTACATTGTAAATAAAACAAAATAGGATATAATACTAGAAAAAGGAAAACAATAAAGGGAAGGACAAGTCATATTTTGATATGACTTAGGGGGAAAACTATGGATATAGATTTAATTGAAGAAAAAATCAAGTCAGAAAAAGTATATGACGGAGTGCTTCTTCATGTGAGCAAGGATACTGTGAAATTGCCGAATGGCAAGAAGGCTACGCGTGAATGGATATGTCATCCAGGGGCGTCTGCTGTCATTCCTCTTTTGCCAAATGGCAATATTATCCTTGTGCGTCAGTATCGTTATCCAATGCAGAAAATCACGCTGGAGATTCCAGCTGGTAAGCTCGATGCACCAGATGAAAATCCGCTTGATTGTGCAATGCGTGAGCTGAAGGAAGAAACTGGCTATACGGCAGGTAAAATAGAAAAGCTTACAATGATTGCGACGACGGTTGGTTTTTCCAATGAATGCATTCATATCTATGCAGCAGAAGAACTTATCCCTGGGGAGCAGTGTCCGGATGAAGATGAGTTTATCCATACGGTTTCTGTTCCTTTAATTGAAGCAGAGCAGATGATTGCGGATGGCAGAATTTATGATGCAAAGTCTGTTACGGCTATACTTTTACTGAAAAATAAATTGGAAAAGAAATAGGAAGGTGTAATATGTTTGGTTCTGATATGATTTTTGGTATACCGGGATTGATCATTGCAATGACAATCCATGAATATGCTCACGCACGTGTTGCAAACTCCATGGGAGATTTCACACCGCGAATGACGGGAAGGCTTACATTGAACCCAATTGCTCATATTGATCCGATTGGGCTTTTAATGCTGTTTTTTGTTCAGTTTGGTTGGGCAAAGCCGGTCATGATTAATCCACGTAATTTTAAAAATTGGAAACAAGGCGAAATTCTTGTTTCCTTAGCAGGTCCGGCAGCCAACCTGCTTATGGCGTTTACAGCGATGGTGCTCATGGCGGTGCTTGCTAATATAGGCGTTCATGAACGCTGGCTTCGTGTGGTGCTATACCTTGTTGTTTTATACAATATCAATTTTGCTATTTTTAACATGATTCCGATACCACCGCTGGATGGATCAAAGATTTTAATGGCATATTTGCCAGGCGAGCTGGCTTATAAGTTACAGGGGCTTGAACGTTATAGCTTCATTGTTTTTATTATAATGATAGCTACGCCGATTTTGAGTATTATCCTTGTACCAATACAGCATTTTATTTTAAGTATCATGTCGCTTATTGTTTCATTTATATTTTAGGGGGATTTTTTATGAGTAAGGGTCGTATTTTTAGTGCTATGCAGCCTTCGGGCAAGTTTCATTTGGGAAATTATATGGGAGCTTTGGAAAATTGGGTAAAACTACAGAATGATTATGAATGTTTTTTTGCAATTGCAGATCTTCATGCGCTTACAAGTGCTTATGCGGACACAAGTAAGATTCCGGAAAATATTTATAATATGGCCCTTGATTGGCTGAGTGCAGGGCTTGACCCGGAGAAAAATGTCATTTTTATTCAGTCCCATGTTAAGGAACACGCGGAACTTCATTTACTGCTTTCTATGATGACACCGCTTTCCTGGCTTGAACGTGTACCTACTTATAAGGACAAGCTAAAGCAGTTGGGCGATCAGGGGAAGGATATAAATACATATGGATTTTTAGGCTACCCAGTACTTATGACGGCTGATATTATTCTTTATAATGCGGGGTGGGTACCGGTTGGTGAAGATCAGAACCCACATCTTGAGCTTGCCCGTGAAATCACGCGACGCTTTAATAGCATATACAAACCGGTATTTGTTGAACCGCAGGGACTTATGAGCCGCGCTGCAGTTTTGCCAGGCATTGATGGTCGAAAGATGAGCAAGTCCTATGGTAATACTATTCCGTTCGCAGCAAGCCCGGATGAGTTAAGAGAGCGGGTACGAATGATCATAACAGATCCTCAGCGTATCAAGAAAACAGATAAAGGTAATCCGGATGTCTGTGTTGCGTTTAAGTTTCATAAGCTTTTTAATAAGGAAGATATTGAAACTATTGAAAAAAATTGTCGTGGTGGCTGTATTGGCTGCGTAGAATGCAAGAAGATACTAGCAGAAAAAATGATAACGCTCATGGCGGATATGCATGTACGTCGTCAGGAGTATGTTGGTAAGAAGGCTTTGATTACGGATATTCTTGATGATGGCGCCAAAAAAGCACGTGTTATTGCGCAATGCACAATGGCTAAAGTGCATGATGCAATGCATTTGATTTGATAATTTATGACAGAGAATTATACAGTAAAGCTTGATGCATTTGAAGGACCGATGGATCTTCTTATGCATCTTATTGAAAAAAACAAGATTGATATCTATGATATTCCAATTGCTCGTCTTACGGAGCAATACCTTGAGTATCTTCAGTGTTTTAAAGAGTTCAATATAGAAATTGCCAGTGAATTTCTTGTGATGGCGGCGACGCTTTTGCAAATAAAATCAAGAATTTTGCTGCCTAAACAGCCAAAAGCCATCGCTGAAGAAGATGACAATGAAGATCCACGCCAGGAGCTTATTGAGCGTTTGCTGGAGTATCGTCGTTTTAAGGAAGTAAGTGGGATTCTTGACAATTTGGCAGAGAAGCAGGGAAAATATTTTTACCGTGAAGCATCAAGTTTACCCATACATCATTTGCCTCCGGAAAATGTAAGCGTGAATCTTCTTGTTGAGGCTTTTCGGATGGTGCTGGCAGCGAATGAAGAGATTGAAACAGTAGGTATTGTGAGACGTGAACACTATAGTGTTAAAAATAAGATGGAATATATAAAGGCGTTGATTGAAGCGGGAGGATGTGTTCTTTTTACGAATGCTTTTATACAGGCAGGAACAAAAGAAGAGCTTATCACGACGTTTTTGGCACTTCTGGAGCTAATGAAACTCAAGACGGTCATTATACGACAGGAGCAGTCATTTGCGCCTATTTATCTTTATGCAAGGAATGGTGAAACATAGTGTTTTATGAAGAATTGAAGGGGCTGGTTGAAGCATTGCTTTTTGTGAGCGGAGATCCTGTTTCCGTAGGACAACTTGTAGATATACTGAAAATTGACAGGACGAATCTTGAGGAAATCATTGCTTCACTACAGGATGAAATGGAGTCGAAAACCAGTGGTCTTACGATTATTAAGGTTGCAGGTGGTTATCAGCTCGTAACAAAACCGGAACTTGCGCCATATATGGAGAAAATGACACAAGTCATGGATAAGAAACTTTCTGCACCAGCATTGGAGACGCTGTCAATTATTGCTTTCAAACAACCGATTACGAAACAGGAAATTGAAGATGTCCGTGGCGTTCATGTTGATCGTGTACTTGCAAAATTGATTGATCGTAATCTTATTGTTGAGGTTGGCCGCAAGCCTGTTATAGGTCGACCAATTCTCTATGGAACAACGGATGAATTTTTGAAATGCTTTGGTCTTGATGGTCTGCAGGATCTTCCAACATTGCCTGAAACCGGATCTGTCGATGATCTGCCTAAGATAGAACAACTCAGTCTTGATACAGGGAAAAATCTTGAATAAAGCTTAGCAGGCGGTTGTGGTTACTACAACAGTCTGCTTTTTACTCTCTACAATTTTTGGGTGTCATCTGGTCTGTTTTTTGATTGCAGGAGAATGGGGGGCGCTTATTATCTTTGTGCCATACTATGGTATTGACGGTTTGCTTTGTCTGAAGTGATTGCGATTGCAATCGTATTTTGTTTTTGTCAAAAAATCCTTGACGCTGTTTCATTATCTTCGTTATAATATTAAAAGTGTATCTAGGAAAGGATGAAAAAGTTGAAGATTGTTGGTTCCTTTTTTATGGGTGTATTAATTTTTTTCACTGTTTGCTGCAGCCCGGTTGTCTATGCGGCGGAGCAGCTGAATACAGCTGCAATGAACAATGTATATATAAGTGCGGATGATCTCCTGCCGTCTGTAACGGCACGTTCAGCAATTGTTATGGAGGCGGCTACGGGAAAGGTCCTTTATTCCAGAGATGGCAATGCACGGCGCTATCCTGCCAGTACGACGAAGATAATGACGCTGATTGTTGCATTGGAAAAGGGGAATCTTGATGATATTGTGACGGTAAGTCGTAATGCATCGCAAACTGAAGGCTCGACAATTTGGCTGGAACCGGGGGAAAAGATACGATTGGCTGATCTGTTGTATGGTATGATGCTCGTATCGGGAAATGATGCGACGGTTGCCGTAGCAGAGCATATTGCTGGAAGTGTCGATGCTTTTGCCAAGTTGATGACGGACAAGGCGCATGAAATCGGAGCGACGAATACAAATTTTGTCAACTCAAGCGGGCTGCCAGATTTAAATCACTATACAACGGCGTATGATCTGGCGAAAATTACGGCCTATGGCTATCGTAATCCAATGTTTGAACAGATTGTTAGTACAAAGGAGAAGCAGATCCCATGGGCAGACAAGGGTTATAACCGTGAACTTAGAAATGAAAACCGGATGCTCTGGCTTTACAAGGGCGGGAATGGTGTTAAGACGGGCTACACAAATGCTGCTGGACGCTGTCTTGTTACTGGGGCAAAGCAGAATGGTGTGCAGCTCATCACGGTTGTTCTTGATAGTCTTTATATGTGGAATGATTCTATTGCAATGCTGGACTATGGTTTTCGGCATGTGAAGTCGGTTACGCTGGTGAAAAAAGGTGCTGTGCTCAAGCAAGTGAAGGTCATCACTGGTGATAAGTCAAGTCTGTCCTTACAGACAAATACATCAATTGAAGTTCCTGTTGTTGATGATGAGAAAGCTGATTTCCGTACGGTGATTGATGCTCCTGATCGTGTGAATGCAGCTATAAAAAAGGGAGATATTGTTGGTAAAGTATCGGTATTCTATGAAAATAATGAGATTGCATCGGCAAATCTTGTAGCAACGGAATCTATTGGGAAAAAGTCGTTTTTTTTACAGCTGTGCAAGTATTTTGCGAGTACAGTAGATTATTTAAAGCATACATTATTGCTGTCATAAAAAGAGGGGCTGTTTGTACAGCTCTTTTTTTATAGGAAAGGGATAGGGGAAAAATTTGGAACGTTTACAAAAAATTATTAGTCAGGCAGGCATCGCTTCGCGTCGTGCTGCTGAAAAGCTTATTGTGGAAGGTCGCGTAAAGGTTGATGGCAAGGTTGTAACAGAGCTCGGGACAAAAATTGAGGAAAGTGTACATGAAATTGCTGTAGACGGAACGGTTATTTCGAGGGAAGAGAAGCGTGCATATTATATTTTGAATAAACCAAAGGGATATTTGTCAACAGCAAAAGATGAGCGGGGCCGCAAAACGGTACTTGATCTTTTGCGGGGGGTTAAAGAACGTGTTTATCCTGTAGGCCGTCTTGATAATAATACGGAGGGCGTACTTTTACTGACAAATGATGGTGCGCTTATGAATTCATTGTTACATCCGAAGTATGAAATATATAAAACCTATGTGGCACGTGTCAGCGGGCAACCGGTCGAGGAAGCACTTGATAAGCTGCGGGCGGGCATCATGTTGGAAGATGGACCGACAGCGCCGGCAAAGGTGTATGTCACGGGAATGGATCCAATGCGTGATTTGACTGAGATTGAGGTTACGATTCATGAAGGGCGTAACCGTCAGGTCCGCCGCATGTTTGAGGCGATTAAACATGATGTGAAGGCACTTAAACGTGTCGAGTTTGCCGGACTGACATTGTCGGGACTGCGGCGTGGACAGTATAGAGAGCTTACACCACGAGAGATTGCTCATTTGCAGGAGTTTGCGTCGGAGGGGAAAAAATGAAGAAAATTATTGTCATAGGAGCTGGTCCGGCTGGCATGATGGCTGCGATAAAAGCGGCAGAGAACGGTGCAGATGTTACACTCTTAGAGAAAATGAAGCGAGTCGGAAAAAAAATGCTTATTACAGGCAAAGGACGTTGTAATATAACAAATATTGCTGATGCGGCAGAATTTATTAAAAATATGACAGGTAATGGAGTCTTTTTGAATAGTGCAATACGTGCATTTGATAAAGATGATGTCATTGCGTTTTTCAACATAAATGGTATTTCGACAAAAGTAGAACGTGGTGGACGTATTTTTCCGGAAAGTGACCATGCGGCAGATGTTGTAGGAGCAATGCTGCGGGTACTTCATCGGCTGGGTGTGAAAGTTGAAACGGATATGCCGGTAAGGGAAATTATTGTTGAAGAGGGCAGGGCAATAGGCGTGAAGACCCTATATGGTGCACTTTATGCTGCCGATGCGGTCATTCTTGCGGTTGGCGGGGCATCTTATCCGGGAACCGGATCAACAGGGGATGGCTACGATATGGCGAAGAAACTGGGACATACCATAACGGAACTAAGGCCATCACTTGTACCACTTGAAACTGAAGAAGAATGGGTGAAGGGCGCACAGGGGCTTTCTTTGCGCAATGTACTTGTGACAGTGATGGCTGATGGTAAAAAAATTAGTGATGAATTTGGCGAGATGATGTTCACACATTTCGGTGTGACAGGGCCGATTGTTTTGTCATTGAGCCGTATTGTAGCAGTGCATCTTGCAAAAAAAGAAACAGTCGAGTTAGTCATTAATTTGAAACCGGCGCTTACACCAGAAAAACTTGATGCAAGAATACAGCGGGATTTCGATATGTATATTCGTAAGCAAATCAAGAATTCACTGCATGGTCTTTTACCAGGGAAGCTTATCGAACCAGTCATTAATTTTGCTTATCTGGATGGAGAAAAGGAAATTCATCAGGTGACGAAGGAAGAACGGATGCGTCTCAGAGAAACGTTACAGCATCTTACATTGACGGTTACACGGACTCGGCCGCTTTCTGAGGCTATTGTGACTGCTGGAGGTATATCTGTAAAAGAAATTAAACCGAAAACGATGGAGTCAAAGATTGTTCGGGGACTATATTTTGCCGGAGAGGTTATTGATGTTGATGGTTTTACCGGTGGATTCAATTTGCAATCAGCTTTTTCGACAGGAGCAGCAGCAGGGCAATGGAGTGTGTGGAACGATTAAAATAAGGAAGGGTCTGAACTGGTATGGGTGGAAATAAGACAATTGATCGATTAGAGAGATTACAGGGAGAGATCGTTGTTCCGGGGGATAAGTCAATCTCTCATCGCAGTGTTATGCTCGCAAGCCTTGGTGACGGAGTAGTACGGATAACAAATTTTTTGCATGCGCAGGATTGCCTGTCAACGGTAGCTTGTATGCGTTCTTTGGGAGTAAAAGTCGATGAGGTTAGTGATACGCAGCTTGTTGTATACGGTAGGGGAATTAAAGGATTGACGGAAGCAGCTGGCATTATTGATGCCGGAAATTCCGGTACGACCTTGCGGCTCATGATGGGGATTTTGGCACCACAGCCATTTTTAACGACGTTTACAGGTGATGTGTCGCTTTGTCAGCGTCCTATGGCTCGGGTCATAAAACCGTTAAGTAAAATGGGGGCGCAGATTGTTGGACGCAATGGTAATCGCTTTTTACCAATAACAGTTGTTCCGTCAGCACAAAGTCTTCAGGGGATTACTTATACGATGCCAATGGCGAGTGCACAAGTGAAATCAGCAATTCTTCTTGCTGGAATGTATGCCGATGGTGAAACCACAGTTACGGAACCATATACATCACGTGACCATACGGAGCGTATGCTGGAAAGTTTTGGTGTGCCTCTGAAGAAAAAAGGAACAAGTGTTACAATTAAGAGAATAAAAGAACTTCATTCACCAGAACACATTGAGGTTCCGGGTGATATTAGTTCGGCAGCATACTGGCTTGTCGCGGCATCTGTTATTAAAGACAGCGATGTGCTGCTCAAAAATGTTGGTGTGAATCCAACGCGCACGGGTATACTTGATGTACTTTGTTCAATGGGAGCAGATATTGTGCTGCTCAATAAACGACTGAGTGGGAAAGAACCTGTAGCTGATATTCGCGTGCGCTATGCCGAGCTGCATGGAACGAAGTTTGGTGCAGAAATTATGCCTCGGCTTATTGATGAAATTCCGATTATTACACTTGCCGCTATGCTGGCAGAAGGTAAGACTGTAATTACGGGTGCCGGTGAGCTTCGTGTGAAAGAAACGGATCGTTTGCAGGCGATTATGGATCAGTTTAATAAACTCGCACCATGCATCAGGGGTACAGAAGATGGTCTTATCATTAAAGGTGGACAAACTTTGCAAACGGCAGTATGTTTCTCATACCATGATCACCGTATTGCTATGGCATTAGCTATTGCGGGTGCAGCCGGCAATGGTGTTGAAATTGAGGCTGGTGAATGCGTAAATATTTCTTACCCGGAATTCTATGATATCCTGAATGGATTAGCTAAGTAAATGGAGGAGAAAACGTATGAAAAATCTTGTGGTTGCAATTGATGGTCCGGCTGGCGCTGGTAAAAGCACGGTTGCCCAAATCGTGGCACAGACATTGGGCTATACCTATATTGATACAGGGGCTATGTATCGAGCTGTAGCCTGGAAGACTTTACAGCAGGATTATCCAGTAACAGACATGCTTATTATTGATGTTGTAAGAGATATTCATGTCGATCTCTACTATAAAGATGGCAAGACAAAGGTTGTTGTTGATGGGCAGGATGTTAGCCGTTTGATTCGGACCCCAGAAGTAACAAAAATCGTTTCACAAGTAGCTAGGCTGGCACCTGTACGGGAAAAAATGGTCGATTTACAGCGCCAGATGGCAGAGCGTGGGGCTATCGTTATGGATGGTCGGGATATTGCAACAAATGTATTACCGAAGGCTGATGTAAAGATTTTTTTGACGGCTTCCATTGAGGAACGGGCAAATCGCCGTTGGACGGAAATGAGAAAAAAAGGTTATGATGTTGACCTTAAAAAGTTGCAGATTGATATTGCAGCCCGTGATAAGGCGGATAGTGAGCGGGAAATATCTCCGCTTGTTCAGGATGTGGATGCGGTGCTCCTCGATACGACGGGGATAGATGTTAATACGGTTGTGGAATTCATTTTGAAAAGATGCAGGTGATAAGATGGGATACAGATTTTTGCAATTTGTGCTGAGGGTTTTTTTTAAGCTGTTTTTCCGGGCGGAGATTATTGGCCGGGAAAATGTGCCAACGGATGGGGGAATCATTCTTGCCGCGAATCATACAAGCAATTTTGACCCTCCTCTCCTGGCGGCTTTTTTGCGGCGCCCGGTAAGCTATATGGCAAAGCAGGAGCTTTTTGATGTGCCAATATTTGGCAGAGCTATAACTGGTTGTCATGCATTCCCAGTAAAGCGCGGCGCGGCGGATAGGGGAGCAATTAAGACAGCAATCAAGGTTGTTAAAATGGGAAATTGTCTGGGCCTTTTTCCGGAAGGAACGCGCAGCAAGGATGGAGCGATACATAAACCAGAAGCGGGTATTGCACTTATTGCTGCAATGACGACAGCACCTGTTGTGCCGGCAGCGCTCATTGGTACAGACAAAATTTTTCAAAAGGGAAGTTATTTTCCCAAACTCAGGGTTGTTTATGGAAAACCAATTATCTTTGAGGGAAAACATAATAATAAAGAGGATTTGCAGGTATTTTCGCAAAAAATCATGGATAAAATTGACAGAATGATAAAATTAAATAGCAATAATATGTAACTTTATGTTATACTATACAGTAGATTGCGATAAGATAAGTTGATGGTGATGAAAATATGGAAGTGCTTTTAGCGGAGTATCTTGGGTTTTGCTATGGTGTTAAGCGTGCAATTAACTTGGCACGGAGTAGTGCTTCACCGGTAGGAAATTCATTTACACTCGGCCCAATCATTCACAATCCACAGATGGTAGAACGGCTTGAACACGAAGGTGTTGGTATGGTCAATTCGTTGGATGAAATGGATGGCGGGACAATAATTATTCGTTCACATGGTGTTGGGCCTCAGGTTTATGAGGAAGCAGCAGCTGCTGGTCTACAGCTTGTTGACGCAACTTGTCCGCATGTAAAGAAAGCACAGATGGCAGCACATACTTTAGCTGAGTCAGGTTATCTGGTTGTAATTGTTGGTGAAAAAAAACATCCGGAGGTCAGAAGTATCTTTGAATGGTCTGGTCATAAGGCGATTGTTGTTGAGACAGAAGAAGAAGCAGCGGCCCTTACTGCTTGCGGTAAACTGGGGATTGTGGCACAGACAACTTTTTCTGGTGATGCGTTTAAAAAAATCGTAATGATTCTTTTGGACAAGTCAAATGATCTTAGAATTGTCCGTACGATCTGTACAGCAACGGATCAGCGTCAGGCAGCAGCAATTGAACTTGCAAAGAGCGTTGATGTTATGCTGGTGATTGGCGGAAAGAATAGTGCTAATACGACAAGACTTGCACAGCTTTGTGCAAAAAAGTGTAGGACTTACCATATAGAGACTGTGGTTGAGTTGCAGAATCAGTGGTTTGATAAAATTGAAAAAATTGGTATTACAGCGGGGGCGTCAACTCCTGACTGGATTATCAAGGAGGTATATAAAAAGTGCAAGACATGGAAAGTTTATTACAAGAAGAATCAGTTCAGGAAATAAAGGAACATGAAGTCGTAAAGGGTACAGTTGTACTTGTAAATCACAATGAAGCGTTTGTTGATATTGGTTATAAGGCAGAAGTTGCTATTCCAAAAGCGGAACTTACTTATCCGGCACCGGAGTCAGCAGAAGATGTTGTTAAAGTCGGTGATGAAATTAATGTATTTGTTGTATCAATGGGTGGCGAAAAGGGTGTAATTCTCTCAAAAGTTAAAGCAGACAAGTTTGTTGCTTGGGATGAGATTGCTGGTATTGTTGAAAAGAAAGAGACCGTAGAAGCTAAGGTTACACAGGTCGTTAAAGGCGGGCTTGTAGCAGCGGTGAATGGAGTTCGGGGATTTATTCCAGCTTCGCAGCTGGAACTTCATTTTGTTAAAGATCTTTCGATTTATGTAGGGCAGACACTTGAAGTATTGCCGATTGAACTCGATATAAGGAAACAACGTCTTGTTCTTTCACGCCGAACGATTCTTGAAGGGGAACGTGAAAAAAAACAGATTGCTGTTTTTGCAAGCCTTGAAGCAGGTCAGACGATTACGGGCATAGTCAAGAGAATTGTCGATTATGGTGCATTTATTGATATCGGTGGTGTAGATGGATTGGCACATATTTCTGATCTTTCATGGGACCGTGTGAAGCACCCATCGGATGTTCTTACGGTTGGTCAGAAAGTTGATGTCTTTGTCAAAAATTTTGATCCTGAAACCAAGCGCATTTCTTTAAGTATAAAGGACACAATTCCTGATCCTTGGATTGATAAAGCAGAGCAGTATAATGAAGGTGAACACATTAAAGGAAAAATTTTGAAGTTGACAGATTTTGGTGCATTTATGCAAATTGAACAGGGATTTGATGGTTTGATTCCAATGGGGGAACTGTCGGAAAAGCATATTGCAAAGGCAGAAGAAGCTGTCCATGTTGGGGATGAAGTCAAGGTAAAGATTCTTCATATTGACAAGCAGAAAAAGCGTATTTCTTTGAGCATAACAAAGGCTGAAAATGATACTGAAACGGTTGAATATGATGATTATATGTCAAATCAGGAAGAATCACAATCAACCCTTGGTGACGAAGTCGGCGATGTACTGAAGAAGTTGTAATAATAGACAAAAGAGGAATTGTATAGGTGTACGTAGAGGAGTGATGTTCTGCATCACTCCTTTGTTTGTAGGAAAGATAGAGGGAAAAATGTATTCAGGAAAAATTATAGGGATACAGGCAGAGAGTCTCGCTGAAGAACTCGGCCTTGAAATTGGTGATAAGATTCTTACAGTAAATGGGCAAGAACTTAGGGATATCATTGACTTGAGCTTTGCTTTTGCTGAGGAGGAAATCAATCTTCTGATCGAGCGAAAATCGGGCGAACAGGAAATGTTGGAATTTGATAAAGAATATGATGAAGAACTAGGCGTAGAATTTGAGTCAGCAGTATTTGATGGAATTCGTCGTTGTGGGAATCACTGCTGTTTTTGTTTTGTTGATCAAATTGCTCCGGGTATGCGGACGAGTCTGTCAGTAAAAGATGATGATTATCGAATGTCCCTTCTTTATGGGAATTTTGTGACACTGACCAATATGGCTGAGTCCGATTTTTCTCGTATTAAACAGTTCCATCTGACACCGCTTTTTGTGTCAGTGCAGACAACAAACGGAGAACTGCGGGCACAGATGCTGAATAATAAGCGAGCGAAGGATATTTTGCAGCAACTGGATCATCTTGCGGAAAGTAATGTTGAATATCATACGCAGGTTGTCTTGTGTCCGGGACTGAATGATGAGAATGAACTTGATCGAACAATACAAGATATTATTGCCCGACAGCCGTATGCACAGTCGCTGGCAATTGTGCCGGTAGGGCTTACAAAGTATCGTGAAGGATGTTACCCACTTAAAATGTTTGATGCGGCTGGTGCGAGCCGTGTAATCGATCAAGTGGAAAAATGGCAAAGTGTACAGCGAGAAAAGACAGGGAGGTCATTTATCTATCTTGGCGATGAATTTTACTTTATTGCAGGACGTGAACTTCCACCAACAGAAAGTTATGATGGATTTCCCCAGCTTGATAACGGAATCGGGCTTGTACGTAATTTCATTGATGAATGGCAGGCAGAACCTGTAAGTTGCAAATCCTATAGGGAACCGCTATACTTAGATATTATATGTGGAATATCGATTGCGCCTGTACTAACGTCATTGGTGGAAACTTTGTCAATAGAAAATCTCTATATCCGGGTATTATCGCTGGAAAATACGTTTTTTGGCGAACATGTAACAGTATCAGGTCTTTTGACCGGACAGGATATATTAAAAAAGCTTAAGACTGAAACAGGTAAACGTACAGGTGTTATTTTGCCGGAATCTGCACTTCGGGCAGGCGAAGAAATTTTTCTTGACGAGTATTCTTTGGAAGATTTACAAAAAGAGCTTAAAATAAGTGTGAAGACAGCTCGTGGAGGTGCAGATCTTAAACAACTTTTGCTTGGTTGGAAGGATATACCTGAAGCAGAACATGTAAAAACAGCCTATATGTGGCAAAGCAATGCCGCATATACAAAACCGAATAGAAAGAAGAGTGATAGAAATGAGTAAACCGATTGTTGCGATTGTTGGGCGCCCAAATGTTGGCAAATCAACTTTATTCAATCAGATTGGTAAAAAACGAGTCTCGATTGTCGAAGATTTTCCGGGGGTAACCCGTGATCGTATTTATATGGATGCTGAATGGTTAAATCATTCATTTACAATGATCGATACCGGCGGTATCGAAATTGAGACGGCAGATGATATGATTAATTCGATGCGTCAGCAGGCATTGATTGCGATGGAAGAAGCCGATGTTATTATGCTCGTCGTCGATGGGCGTACGGGGATGTTAAGTACAGATGAAGAGGTTGCGAATATCTTGCGGACGACTAAAAAACCAGTTGTTTTAGCTGTGAATAAGATTGATAGTCCGAATCGTGAAATGGATATGTATGAATTTTACAATCTTGGTCTTGGCGAGCCAGTGCCAATTTCAGCATCGAATTCACTGAACCTTGGTGATCTTCTCGATCGTATTGTTGAGGTCTTTCCGAAAGAAAATATCGAAGATAAGGAAGCCGATGAAATCAGCATTGCTGTTATTGGTCGGCCGAATGTTGGGAAGTCTTCAATTGTCAATGCACTTATTGGTGCGGAACGTGTTATTGTAAGTAGTATTCCAGGAACGACACGTGATGCAATTGATACGCATTTTATAAAAGATGATGCAAAATATATGCTTATTGATACAGCGGGGATGCGTCGCAGAGGGAAAATTGATTTACCGGTAGAACGTTACAGCGTTATGCGTTCTTTACGTGCTATTGATCGAGCAGATGTTGTGCTTATGGTCATCAACGCGGAAGAAGGCATTCTTGAGCAGGATAAGAAGATTGCTGGCTATGCACATGAATCCGGCAAAGGCGTTGTTCTTGTTGTAAACAAGTGGGATCTTTTTGAAAAGGATGATAAATCGACATTGCGTTTTACAGAAGATTTGCGTGATGAAATTGGCTTTTTACAGTATGCACCAGTGTTGTATACGTCAGCACTTACGAAACAGCGGATAGGTCGTATAACGGAGCTTGTTAAGTATGTAGCAGATCAACAGTCGATGCGTATTCAGACAAGTGTATTGAACGAACTTATCCGCGATGCGGTCTCGATTAATCCACCTCCGGCACATCGCGGGAAACGTTTGAAAATTTTATTTATGACACAGGTTGATATCAAACCACCAAAATTTATTGTTTTTGTAAATGATCCGGAGCTTATGCATTTTTCGTATTTGCGGTTTATTGAAAACAAGCTGCGTGAAAGTTTTGGTTTTGAAGGAACACCTTTGAAACTTATTGCACGTGGCAGAAAAGAAGAGGATGAATAATCATGGATTTTGTTTTTGTCTGTGTTTTGAGTTATCTTGTAGGTTCAATTCCAAATGGACTTATTCTTGGTAAGCTTGTCTGGCATACAGATCTCAGGGAACATGGCAGTCACAATATAGGAGCAACGAATGCCTGGCGGACTCTTGGAAAAGGGCCGGGCTTTTTGGTTTTTTTTCTTGACTTGCTGAAGGGAGTTATCGGGGTATGGTTTGGAATGAACATTTCAGGCTTGCCGCTGGCAATGGTTTTAGGTGGTATATTTGCTATTGTTGGTCATTCTTGGTCATTTTTGCTAGGATTCAAGGGCGGTAAAGGTGTAGCAACAGGGCTGGGCGTTATTGCAATGCTTATGACACAAGCAACGGTCATCGTTTTTGCTGTCTGGCTTGTCATTGTATATAGTACGAAATATGTGTCTTTGGCTTCTATTGCTGCAGCGGCACTTGTGCCGATACTGGCATGGCTTTTTGCTTATCCAACAGAATATTTTTATTTTGGTATTATTGCAGCGTTTTTTGTTATCTATCGTCATAAGACAAATATTGATCGACTGTTGCATGGGACTGAAAGTAGAATTAAAGCTGGACATTATTAAGAATTTATAGATATACCATAATGCCCGTAAAAAATTCTTTTTTAGAATAAGCGGGCATTTTTCTTGTAGGTGCTATTGTCAAGTGTAAACAAAAGATGGTATAATGTCTGCTGTATACAGAAGTTTATCCATTCTAAAAGTACGGAGGGTTAATATGAATAAAGAAAAATCCGGGTTTTTTCTTGTAAGAGAAGAAATACTGCCGGAAGCAATCAAGAAAACAATACGTGTAAAGGAAATGCTTAAACGCGGTGATGCCAGGACAATTAATGAAGCTGTTGAAAAAATGGAATTGAGCCGTAGTGCATACTATAAGTATAAGGACTTTGTTTTTCCATTTTATGAAGCAAGCCAAAATAAAATTGTTACGTTAACATTTTTGCTCGAACATAAGCAAGGGGTTTTGTCGAGCGTACTTAATACGATTTCGGCGGATTCAGGTAGTGTACTTACGATTAATCAGGGAATTCCTTTGCAGGGAGTTGCGAATGCGACCGTTTCAATCGAAACCGTAAATCTTGTCATTGATCTTGAAGCTTTGCTTGATAAACTCAGAATGGTTGATGGTGTGAAACGGCTTGAAGTTTTAGGACAGGCATAAGGGAAAGATGGAGGTGTGTCGAATGATGGAGAAAATAAATATAGGTTTATTGGGATTTGGTACGGTTGGTACAGGAGTTGCCCGGGTGCTTAAGGAAAATGAACATGAGATTACGCAGAAAGTCGGCGCACAGCTCCACATTAAGACTGTACTCGTCCGTAATCTAAAAACAAAACGTGATTTTTCGGGTGATTTTTTTATAACAGATAAGATTGATGATGTTTTACAGGATGACGACATACATATTGTTATTGAACTTATGGGTGGAATTCATCCATCGCGTGAATATATGCTGCGAGCAATGGAAGCTGGCAAGCATATTGTGACAGCAAATAAAGATGTTATAGCGCAGTTTGGTAAAGATATGTTTGATGCAGCAGAAAAAAATGATGTTGAATTTATGTTTGAAGCAAGTGTCGGTGGTGGTATTCCAATTATAACTCCACTTAAGCAATGCCTCACAGCGAATAAAATAACGAAAGTTGTTGGAATCGTAAATGGAACGACGAACTATATGCTTACAAAAATGACACAGGAAGGCACGGATTATAAAACTGTATTGGCTGAAGCACAAGCAAAGGGATATGCTGAAGCCAACCCAGCGGCAGATGTTGAAGGGCTTGATGCAGCACGTAAAGCTGCTATTCTGGCATCAATTGCATTTAATACGCGTGTTGGTCTTGATGATGTATCCGTAGAAGGCATCACGAAAATAACACCGGCAGATATCGAGTATGCGACAGAATTGGGCTACGTTATTAAGCTTTTGGCAATTGCCAAGGATTCACCAGAAAAAGGTGTCGATGTTCGCGTACATCCGGCCTTTATTCCGAAAGAACATCCTTTGGCAGCAGTTAACGACGTATTTAATGCAATCTATGTCTGTGGCAATGCAATTGGTGAAACGATGTTTTATGGTCGGGGGGCTGGGGCTTTGCCAACAGCATCGGCTGTTATTGCAGATGTTATTGATATATCACGTGATATCGTGAATGAGACATTTGGTCGTGTACGCTGTACGTGTTATGAGCATAAAAAGTTCTGTCCAATTGACGAAACAAAGTCGGCTTATTATGTCCGTCTTCTCGTTGAGGATCAGCCTGGTGTCCTGGGGGCAATTGCAATGGCTTTTGGAGAAAATGATGTGAGTCTGAATTCTGTTATACAAACACGTAAAGTTGGAGAACGTGCAGAAATTGTTGCAATTACGCATAGTGTTTTACAGAAAAAAATCAGAAAGGCAGCGGAAACGTTGCAGGCGTTGCCGGTTGTTACGGAAATCCGCAATATGATTCGTGTGGAAAATCCCCAGGAGGCTTGTTGAATATGCCAGAAAAAACAATAAGAGTACGTGTGCCCGGTACGACAGCAAACTGCGGACCGGGATTTGATACAATTGGTATTGCTTGTAATATATACAATGAGCTTGAACTTACCTTGCGAAAGGAAGAAAAGCTCACAATCGAAATTAGTGGAGAAGGTGCCGGGAATATACCCTGTGATTCACGCAATATTGTTTGGCGGTCGATTCAGCATCTTTTAGGGAAAGCAAATGTTGAATATAAGGGTGCATATATTAAAATGCGAAATAATGTGCCTCTTTCACGTGGACTTGGCAGCAGTGCTGCTGCTATTGTTGCCGGTCTTAAAGCTGCAAATGTAGCCTTGGGTAATCCCTTTAACCGGAGGGAAGTTTTTCAGATGGCAACA
>Ga0172378_10000900_pt1 | contig 26944 bp, 20 predicted proteins | sample GrowelOW332metaG_FD_119755 | JGI IMG/M metagenome (GOLD analysis project Ga0172378, IMG submission 119755) | Groundwater microbial communities from an aquifer near a municipal landfill in Southern Ontario, Canada - Pumphouse #3_1 metaG | ecosystem: Environmental > Aquatic > Deep subsurface >...
CTTGAATATTGGGGCGATATCCGTTCCCAATGAATGATATGAATATGAATAGGGTTTTCCCTGATCTTCTTCTGCAATGTAAAAATTAAGATGTGAGTTGAAGTTATCCCCGAGTTCCTTTTCGGAGATGGACTTAATGGCATTCACCATATCTGGATTGTGGCTTGCAATCAAAAAACGGACACCTATCTCTTTATGCATACGGACGATAAGCCTTGCATATTCAATGATCCACTGTGGATGCAGGTGGGATTCCGGCTCATCAAGTATCATCAAGGTTTTTCCATCTATCAAACCGTCCTTAAAGAGCATCTGTATTATGGAAAACGATTTTAGCCCAGTCGCGCAGTCCAGCAGATTGAATGAGATTCCATCCGGCCTGGTATAGAAAAGGCCTTCCTCTGTTTTTTCTTTTTTCCATTCAAAACTGCCACCCAGCAACCCCAGATCTTCATCAGAATCATATCCGAATCCATCAGGCAGTTTAGCCTCATTTTGGATGGCCCTGTTCAAGTCCTTCCAGTATCTGCGATAAGAGCGAAATTCTCCAAGAGCCATAGGAGAATCAACATAAAAAACATTCCCTATGGAATTCGGCAGGGAAATGATTCCCCTTTCAGTATCGAGCATCGGAACGCCACTTTCTTCCACATTGAATTTTTCTGGATTAAGCGCGTTTACAAACATAGATTTCCAGAAATTCTGAAAGGTTCCTATTGCCCTTGACGACTTCGTCTTTACAGATTCTTCCTCCACGGAACGCATCAAAGATTCGATGTTGTCTGCAATTTTTAATCGATCCAGCGGGTCATTGGTCTCTTTTTTCCCTGCGATAGTGGACAGCGTGGAATAGAATGCATTGAGCTGATCTTCCTGCTTTTTATTCAGTTCTTTTGGAATTTTAGTTATTGCATCCATCATAAAATCCAGTCCTCTCCTGAGATCGTTGAAAAGACTGGTTGTTGTTGGCCCCATGACAAACTTAACGAGAACGTTATTCATTTTCTGCATGGTGGCGTTCGGAACAATACCGGAAAGATTCATACTTGCAGAAAACATGGCCCTTCCAATATCCATGTACTTCAAATTCGATTCCCGGTCTACCAGATCGTTGTAGTTCAGCGCTGCGGAAAGAAATTCATAGGTGAATCTGGAGACGGTACTTTTCCCGGAGCCATTGATTCCGGAAAGAACAGTAATTCCATCTAAGGAGATATCCGCTTTGTGGATTACCCGTAGATCTTCAATTTTTATTCTGATCGCCATTCGGTGTAATCTCCGTTGCTGACTGTAGAAAAATATAAAAAACATTAAATACAGACTTATCGTGTCCTATTCTGAAATTACCCTTTTCCCATTGATAGAGTAACGACATCAGCCCTCTCCTCTTGGTCGTCTGCTAGCCGGGATTTGAAGCGAATGGAAAAATTCAAACAAACCGGCCTATTTTCCTTTTGCCGTTGCGGGATTTTTGAATATGACTTTCGCCTGATTGAAGGTCTTCACTGGTTTTGGGACGAAAGAAATTCAGGACTTTTCCTGAATTAAACGTTTTAGTCCGAAAAAAGATTTCACTTAAAACTAAATTATAACCATGCCACTTCTCCTAGAACCAGATTTGCAGGATTTTCTGAAGACTTTCAATCAGTGCAAAGTACGTTATATGATTGTCGGTGGAGCTTCCGTTATTTTGCATGGCTACGCGAGGACGACTGTGGATCTGGATGATGCCGAACATCTCTCAAAAATGGAGGATCCCAATGGATAAAACCGCATTTCCCGCCGGTTCCTTTGCCGATGCCGAAAGGCACGCCACTGGCGAATCCATGACGGCGGCTGAACGGATGCTCTGGTCCCGGCGCATGACGAAAGTCGCCCTGGGATATAATTTTTCCCTGCGGAAGCGGGACAAATGATGAAATACAGCATCGTCGCAGAGAATCCGGAATGCACCGTGGTTGCGGAGTATCATGCCGCCTACCGCACGGAAAAGACGTATCAGTCCGAGGCGGATCTGGAGCGCACGTTCATCGAGCAATTACAGGCGGAGGCTTACGAGTATCTTCCGATCCGAACCGAGGCGGAGCTGATCGAGAATCTGCGGCGGCAACTGGAAAAGCTGAACGACTGCCGTTTTTCCGATGCGGAATGGAATCAGTTTTTCAAAAGCAAGCTCGCGAATCCGAACAGCGGCATCGAAGAAAAGACCAAGATCATCCAGGAGGACTCGATTCAGCTCCTCACCCGCGATGACGGCACGGTCAAGAACATCCGGCTCTTGGACAAAGAGAATATTCACAATAATCGCCTGCAGGTCATCAATCAGTACGTGGTGGATGACGGGCAGCGTCCCAACCGCTATGACGTTACCGTTCTCGTGAACGGCCTCCCGCTGGTGCACGTGGAGCTGAAGCGCCGCGGCGTGGACATCAAGGAAGCGTTCAATCAGATCAACCGCTATAATCGCGAGTCGTTCTGGGCGGGCTCCGGGCTTTTCGAGTACGTACAAATTTTCGTGATTTCCAACGGGACGCTCACCAAGTACTACAGCAACACCACGCGGAACAAGCACATCAAGGAGACCCTCGCGCGGACGCCGTCCAAGGGGAAGCGCACGAGCGATAGCTTCGAGTTCACGTCCTTCTGGGCCGATGCGGAGAACAAGCCGATCACGGATCTCGCGGATTTCGCAAAGACGTTTTTCGCGAAGCACGCCCTCCTGAATATTCTCACCCGTTACTGCGTTTTCACGTCCGAAAAGCTGCTGCTCGTGATGCGACCGTATCAGATCGTCGCCACGGAACGGATTCTTTCGCAGATCAACATTTCCAATAATTACAAGACGTTCGGGAGCATCGACGCCGGGGGTTACGTCTGGCACACGACGGGGAGCGGCAAGACGCTCACCTCGTTCAAGACCGCGCTGCTTGCAAGTCAGCTCCCCTATATCGACAAAGTGCTTTTCGTCGTGGACCGCAAGGATCTGGATTACCAGACCATGAAGGAGTACGACAAATTCGAGAAAGGTGCCGCGAACAGCAACACGAGCACCTCCGTGCTTAAAAAGCAGTTGGAAGATCCCGGGGCGCGGATCATCATCACCACGATCCAGAAGCTTTCCGTGCTGATCAAAAAGCAGAAAAGCAACCCGGTATTCGCCAAGCGATTCGTCATTATTTTTGATGAATGTCATCGTTCGCAATTCGGGGAGATGCACACGGCGATCACCCGGACGTTCAGGAATTATCATCTTTTCGGTTTCACGGGGACTCCGATTTTCGCGGAGAACGCGAAGAGCGGCGGGCGCCCGGATCTGAAGACCACGGAGCAGGCTTTCGGGAAAAAGCTGCATTCCTATACGATCGTGGATGCCATCACGGATCACAACGTTCTGCCGTTCCGCATTGATTACGTCGCGACGATGCGCGAAGAAGAGGACATTGAGGACGCGAAGATCCGGGACATCGACCGGGAGCGGGCCCTGAAGGCTCCCGAGCGTTTGCAGAACATCGTGCGATATATTCTGGCGCATTTCGATCAGAAGACGAAACGCAACGTCTTTTACGAGGCCGACACCCGGAGGCTTGCGGGTTTCAACTCCATTTTCGCCGTGTCCTCCATCGAAGTCGCGAAGCTTTACTACGCGGAATTTCAGAAGCAGATGAAGGCGCTCCCTCTTGAGAAGCGCCTCAAGATCGCTTTGATCTACAGCTTCGGCGTGAACGATGACGGGCCCGAGGCGAACGGTCTTCTCGAAGATGAAAACGTGGAAGATACGAGCGGGCTCGACAAGAGTTCGAGGGACTTTCTGGATGACGCGATCAAGGATTACAACCGGATTTTCCAGACGAAATACGACACTTCCGCAGATAAATTTCCGAACTACTACAAGGACGTTTCCCAGAGGGTCAAGGACCGCGAAGTGGATCTGCTGCTCGTGGTGAACATGTTCCTCACCGGGTTCGACGCGCCGACGCTGAACACGCTGTGGGTGGACAAGAATCTGCGGCTGCACGGGCTGATGCAGGCGTTCTCGCGCACGAACCGCATTCTCAATTCCGTAAAAACTTTCGGGAACATCGTGTGCTTCCGCAATCTGGAGAAGGCGACGAACGAGAGCATCGCGCTCTTCGGCGACAAGGAGGCCTGCGGGCTTGTATTGCTGAAAAAATATGAGGACTACTTTTTCGGTTACAAGGAAAGCGGGAAAGCCGTCCGCGGGTATTCGGACATGGTGAGCGAGCTCCTCGGGAATTTCCCGGCGGGAGAACCCGTCATCGGGGAAGAGAACCGGAAGAAGTTCATTCAGCTTTACGGTTCCATTCTCAAAGTCCGCAACATCCTTTCGACTTTCGATGAATTCGCGGGGCATGAAATCCTTTCCGAGCGCGACGTTCAGGATTATCACAGTCTCTACATTAGTTTGTACACGGAATTCCGGGAGAAGAACAAGGGACGGATCGAAAACATCAATGACGACATCGTGTTCGAGATGGAGCTCATCAAGCAGGTGGAAGTCAACATCGACTACATTCTGGAGCTCATCCGGAAATACCAGGAGGGCCACCTGAAGGACAAGACGATCGTTGCGACCATTGACCGGGCGGTCGATTCGAGCCTCGCGCTGCGGGGCAAGAAGGAGCTGATCGATCAGTTCATCCGGAATCTTTCGCGAAATTCTTCCGTGGACAGGGACTGGCCCGATTTCATTTCAAAGGAAAAAGAGAAGGAACTTCAGAGGATCATCGACGATGAGAATCTGGATGATGCCTGTGCAAAACAATTTATGGAGAATGCGTTCCGGGACGGTTATGTGCAATCCACCGGCACGTCTTTCGCCAAGATTCTCCCGCCCATTTCCCGGTTCTCCCCTTCCGGGGACCGCACGAAGAAGCGGGAAACCGTGCTCGAGAAGCTCACGGCGTTCTTCGAGCGCTTCCGGGACATCAGCCCGGCGAATTAAGCCTCGCGGAGCGTGAGATTTTCATTCAGTTCCACGGATTTAGAGTCTGTGCGATCTATAACGATTATGCGTTCTCCGTCCGTTGCGTGAAGGACTAGCCGTCGGTCGAATGCCCGCTTTCGCGGGCGTGCGAGGTCCGTTTTTGTTTTAGGTTTCGTGTCACATTCAGGATGGCTCCGAGTGTCTTTTTTTTCAGATTGCGGAGCGAGGACGGGTAAGAGATGTCATTGCGAGGTGCGCAGCACCGAAGCAAGCCATGCGCTCCGTGCCGAAAGGGATTGCCGCGGCCTACGGCCTTGCAATGACGGAAGGCCTTGTGATGACGGGTGAAATGCGGCCTCGCAAAGACGGAAGACCTTGTGACGGGTGAAATGCGGCCTTGCAATGACAGAAAACCTTGTGATGACGGGTGAAATGCGGCCTCGCAATGACAGAAGGCCTTGTGATGACGGGTGAAAGGCAGCCTTGCAATGACAAAGCGCGCGGTGTGGTCCGAGTGCACCAACTCATAGTATCGTCCCTGCTCCGTGTTTGACTTCTGTTGAAGATGATTTATTTGTGTTGGAAGAGATATTTTGGAGCGATGGAACCAGTGAATCCATGCCTTGTTCGCGGTTTCCTTTAATTTTCTATCTTGAGCGGCAAAGTTATCCAAGATAATCGCGATTCCAAGGCCTGTGGCAAGGGGAAAAAATGAAACAGAAACAGCGTATAGCATTATTCGGCATGGTGGCGGTCGCTTTGATTTTTGCGGCGTGCGGCGGGGACAGCGGGAATAACGGCACGGAAACGGATGGGACGAGTTCTTCGACCGTCGCTTGCAGCAACACTTATGGGACGAACACGGTGACGGACTGCCGCGACGGTCAGACCTACAGGACGGTGGTGATAGGAACCCAGACGTGGATGGCGCAGAACTTGAACTATGCGGATAGCGCAGCGATGCCGAACCTTAAAGGCAACATCTGGTGCGCAGGAAACAGTACGGACAGCTGCGCGAAATACGGCTTGCTTTACACATGGACAGGGACAATGAATCTCGCAGACTCCTTTCTGTATCGAACAGCCGGATCCTTGGTTTCAATCCCTCATCAGGGCGCATGCCCCAATGGCTGGCATGTTCCCACCAACGATGAATGGGAGACTCTTGAGATTGAGGTCGGTGGCTCTGGCACGGCTCTCAAAGCAGTGGACGGATGGAGCAACAATGGCAACGGGACGGACATGTACGGTTTCTCGGCTCTCCCGGCAGGGTTGCGCGACCTAGACGGGGACATCTTCGGGAGTGGATGCAATGCGTTCTTCTGGACTGCTACGGAAACCGGTACTTCCTCCGACATCAAGTCTTTGTCGATCATCACCGAGTATATATACTCGTACCATAAAAGTAACTACTACGCGTACTCCCTCCGTTGCGTCAAATCTTCAAATTTGTATTCCGTTGATAGCTCTTCTAGTTCGTCCGTCGGGGCTTCAAGCTCCTCATCCATCAAATATGGTTCTCTCGTGGACTCTCGTGACGGTCAGACGTACAGGACTGTGGTGATCCGTAACCAGACGTGGATGGCGGAGAACCTCAACTACGCGGTGGACCGTAGCTGGTGTTACAACGATAGCGCGGAGAACTGTACGAAATATGGAAGGTTGTACCAATGGGCGGCGGCGATGGGGGTGGATGCTCGCTACAATGACGCAATCCTCGGTGACAGCGTAAATCATCAGGGTGTGTGCCCTAACGGCTGGCATATTCCAAGGAACAGCGAATGGAGCATACTGGAAATCGTGGCGGGTGGTGCGAACAAGAGTTCGGCAAAAAGACTAAAGAGCACTAGCGGCTGGTCCAGTGCAGGCAACGGGATAGATCTTTACGGCTTTTCGGCTCTCCCTGCGGGCTACTACAGTCCCAATACATTCTTCAAGATGGGCTACAGCACCGGCTTCTGGGGCGCCACGGAAAGCGATTCCGGCTACGCCAGCAATCGACTGTTGTTCTACGATGTCTTGCGTGCATACGGAAATTACGGCATCAAGGGCTATGCATACTCCGTCCGCTGCCTGAAGGATTGAGTGCAGTGAAATGAACACGTTGCGTGACCGGGGTCCCATATCAGGACGGGAGTGCCGGTGCCATAATCGAAATCCATGCAAAGAATTTTTGCTTTGGGGATGATATTTTTTATAGCCTTTGTGTGGACTGCTTTTGAAAATTCTATGGTTGCGAATTATGATGGCGAATATGGATGCACGGGGCTCGCAGACGGACATCGTTTGTTATTCCAACCAGATCGAGTAGTTTGGTATATAAATCTCAATTGGCTGAAACAAAAATTGTGCGTGGGACGAGTGGACTATTGGTGTAAGGACTGGCAATAGTATATCTTTATGATATGGAAAATGGTTTCAAGGGAGGTTGACTTATGCAGAGGACTTTGTTTGTAACTGGAATAATGCTGTCTATTGGTCTTTTGTGTGCGGGGGAGCCGTCCGCAGTTCTTGCTACAGCTGATTCTGCATCAGCTCCTATTGTGAAAAAGGACAGCGCGACGGCAGTTCCCGTTTCGGCAGTTCCGGTAAAGGAAGGTCTTTCTGCGGCGGTGGGCACGGCTGTGCCGGATAGCGTTCCCAAGGTTTTGCCTGATAGTGGAATTGTCCGGTCGGGAAGCGTTCTTCAGAAGCCGGACAGTTCAAAAATTAAAATGGCAGTGAAGTCTGGCGATGCCCCGTCGAATTCTGCAAATCCGAGGCCTGCTGCGGCGAAGAGGGATAGCGCCAAGACAACGGATAGCGCAAAAGTCGCAAAATCAGTTTCCATCGTTTTTGCCGAGGGAACCCGCGGTTATTTTATAATCCGCAACGAGCGGGATTCTGTGGTCACGAATGTTGTCAAGACGCAGAATGGAAGTGTGACGGTTACCCTGCCTTCCGGCGTTTACTCCGTGGAAATGGAGCAGAAGAGAAACCTCGTAATCCATAAGCGGGCAAAGATAGAGCCGGGAAAGGACGTGTCCGTTACCCCTGCGGATGTGGAACGCGCCGTTCATGAAGGTGTTGCAACCATTGCTCCGGACAGTGCGGCGGGGAAGGATTCCGTTTCCGCGAAGAATTTTGACGGTTCCTATGTTGCTTTTGAAATGGCGTGGGTGATTCCCGTGGGCGCTGCGCGGCGCTATTCCCGCACAAAGTTCCCTAGCGATGCTCTCGGTATGGAAAGCGGCGGTTATCTGGGAATTGCGCATAACACGAACCTTCTCACGTTTACTGACTTTTTCGGGATTGGTTTTTATGGGCAGTGGGGCCTTCAGGCCAACGCTATGAACAGCAAGTACAGGGATTATTACGATGTCGGTTATTTCGGTTACGATCTCGCCTATGCCTTCCGCATGGAATATGAAATCGGACCGAGCGCTACCTTCGCTTTAGGACATAAAATGTTTGTGGATGCTTATTTCAAGGCGGGCGTCGCGCTTGCTTTCCTTCCGGCGTTTGACTCTCGCTATGAAGACAATTCGGATGATGGCGGGGTTGCGGATTCTTCTAGCGGAGATTATGACATCTGGAATGATGACGCGGGGACATCGGGCCTCCTTGCTTCTGGAGAGAGTGTGGGTGAATCCTTTGGGTTCGGTTTTGCGTATGGCTTTGGCCTAAAATTCCGCCTTTCCGTTTTGGATGTGGGCGTTGATGTGAATCTCGGCCGGCTAAAATTTAACGGAGATTACAGCGGTAAAAAAGTGCCGGAAGCCTGTGTAAGGCTTCTGCTCGGTGGAGCTTTCTAAATATTTTGGGGTTAAGGAGATTGCAATATGAAGCATTATAAAGCGATTTTGATTTTGTGCGTACTGCCGTTTCTGATTTTGCTTGCGGCCTGCGGCAGTGATTCGTCGGGTTCTTCAGGCGGGGATGCTTCCCTCGTTGGAGATTGGAGCCGCGCGGAAAATGACAGCCTTTGGGGAATCAAAATGAGCTCCGGCGGAGACTTCACGTTCTTTATCGTGGATTCCTCATCCGCAGGCTATCGGTATTATCGCGAGGTGGGTTCGTGGAGCACGGAAGGAACCACTCTTTTCATTGCCCTCGACCGCTGCGAGATGAGTTACACCGGAGCTTCATGGACATCGTCCGATGGAGACTGCGACAATAGGGATGCTTCGTATGCACTGGAGGATTCGATTCTCGTTATTTATACCGGCGATGATACTTTATATTTCGTGAAGGGGCGGAACGGGATATTGCCTGACAGTCTTCGCTCTGAGGTAGAATTGAGCTCGGCGCAGGAGGCGTCCTCATCGAGCGGGGCTGTCGCTGATTTTTCGTCCTCGTCGTTGGTGGCTTATTCCTATGGGGAGATTCCAGATTCCCGCGATGGTCAGGTTTATAAAACAGTGACGATCGGGACGCAGACATGGATGGCGGAGAATTTGAACTATGCAGATAGCATTGCGATGCCGAACCTCGCAGGGAATTCTTGGTGCTATGAAAACAGCGCCGACAGTTGTGCGAAGTACGGCAGGCTTTACACCTGGACTGCCGCGATGGACATTGAAAGCTCCTACCAGGAAATGTCGGCAAGTGCCGTGATCTCTGTACCACAACAAGGCGCATGCCCCGCAGGGTGGCACGTTCCGACGGATGACGAATGGACTACGTTGGAAGAGGCCGCAGGCGGCAGTGATACCGCCGGAACTGCGCTTAAGAGCACTTCAGGCTGGATTTATAACCCAGACAAGGATGTCTATGGCAACGGTACGGACGTTTACGGTTTTTCGGCTCTCCCTGCGGGTTACCGCGATGCCAGTGGAAATTTTATAGGCTCTTTTGCGTTTTTCTGGAGTGCTTCGGAAGACGATGATGTTGACGCTCTCAGCCGGTCTCTTTACAATGATCCGAATATGGGTATAAATAGTAGTATCAAGACAAATGCTAATTCTCTTCGCTGTCTGAAAGACGATTTTTAGTAAATGAACAGATGACGGCTCAAGGATGAGGGCTCTCTAAAGATGAATTTGCGATCGCAAAATGGAGCGCGCCTGAGCCGATTCAAAGCCGGCATGAATTGTGCAAGGTGGTTCTGGCATGGAACCGGGAATGGAATCCGCTGTTGATGTTTCCTTTAATTTTCTATTTTGAGCGGCAAAGTTATCCAGGATAATCGCGATTCCAAGGCCTGAGGCAAGGGGAAAAAATGAAACAGAAACAGCGTATAGCATTATTCGGTATGGTTGCGGTCGCTTTGATTTTCGCGGCGTGCACCGGTGACAGCGGGAACAACGGTACGGAAGTGGAAGGTGGGAGTTCGTCTTCGGTCAATACGTCCTCGAGTTCATCAGTTGCTGTTTCCAGCTCAAGTGAGAAGGTGGCGTGGGATTACTTGAATCCCAACATTACTTACGGGGAAATCACGGATACCCGTGACGGCCAGACCTACAAGACGGTTGTGATCGGCACGCAGACGTGGATGGCTGAGAACCTGAACTATGCGGACAGCACGGCGATGCCGAACCTTAAAGGAAATTCGTGGTGCTACGGGAACCGCGCGGACAGTTGCGCCAAATACGGGAGGCTGTACACCTGGACTGCGGCGATGGCTTTCCCTGCGACATACAATGATGCCACATGGGGCGGAAGCGATGTGAATCATCAGGGCGTGTGTCCCAGTGGCTGGCATGTTCCGACAGATGCGGAATGGACAATTCTTGATGACTTCGTGGGCGGCGAAGAGACTGCCGGGACGAAACTCAAGAGCACGAGCGGGTGGTATAACGATGGCAACGGGATGAACACGTACGGCTTTTCCGCTCTGCCGGGTGGCACCTACATCGGGTTGGTCTACCTCGGCGGGTCGGGTTTCGGCTACGTTGGCTACTACGGCTATTGGTGGACGGCTACGGAGTATAGTTCTACGAGCGCATACGGCGGGACCATGTACTTCAGCATCACGGACGTGGACGCAGTCGACTACAATAAGGCGTTTGGGCAGTCGCTTCGGTGTTTAAAGGATTGATGCCTAGCCTGAGCGCAGCTCAGAGCGAGCGTCCCAAGGCTGCAAGGCTACGGGGCCTCCAGAAACAGGAGCTTTACATTGGGGTATGGCTCCGTCCGTTGCGAGAAGGACTGAAAAATGCGAGCAAAAATGAAGATGGAAAACAGTAAGATCAACGGCTTGTTCTGGGGATTGGCTCTGGCGATCTCGGCCCTGTTTACCGCGTGCGGGAGCGATTCTTCGTCCGGGGCTGTAAACGGAGGCGTAAATTCCAAGACCGCGTGGGACTATCTGAATCCAAATGTCACTTATGGGGAAATCACGGATCCCCGCGATGGTCAGGTATACAAGACGGTCTCGATCGGCACCCAGACGTGGATGGCGGAGAATTTGAACTATGCGGATAGCATACCAATGCCAGACCTCGCAGGAAATTCCTGGTGCTACGGGAACCGCGCGGACAGCTGTGCTAAGTATGGCAGGCTTTACTCGTGGACTGCCTCGATGAACATTGCGAGTTCCTATCAGTCGGCATCGGCTTCGGCCGTGATTTTGAGTCCTCATCAGGGTGCATGCCCTGCAGGTTGGCACATTCCGACAAATACCGAATGGACGACGCTTGTGGACTTCGTGGGGGGCGAAGAGACCGCTGGGACTAAACTCAAGAGCAGGAAGGGGTGGGTGAATAATGGCAATGGTACGGATGCTTACGGCTTTTCTGCCCTTCCTGCGGGGCGACGTGACTGCGAGGGCGCACTTTTTATCTACGGCGGACTCCGCGCGGATTTTTGGAGTGCCACATGCGATACAGACTGTGCTTACTACCAGGATTCATACTATTACTTTTCGGCTTCTCGTAGGGATCGCGACTATGAGAAAGAGGCTTTTTCCGTCCGTTGCGTCAAGGACTGACAACCGGGGTGGATTGCCACGACGTGTATCACGCCTCGCAATGGCAGGTGAAAAATGTCATTGCGAGGTGCGCAGCACCGAAGCAAACCATGCGTTCCGTTCCGAAAGGGATTGCCGCAGTCACTTTGTTCCTTCGCAATGACAGGTGAAAGTGTCGTAAGGGATTGCCACGGCCATTTCGATTCCTGGAGGATGAGGAACGGGCCGTAATCGTCCGCGTCCGCCCGCGCGCGGTGTGGTCCGAGTGCACCAACTTATAGTTATCGTCCCTGTTCCGGGTTTTACTTTTTAAAATTTATCTGTATTGGACGAAAAATTTTGGAGCTACAGAGTCTGCTGCTGAAGTAAGCGGTAGTTTACTGTTTTCCTTGGAAAATTCGTTTTTCCTGAGATGTCCTTTCAAAGACCTAGGAACCCTTGCATGAAGCCCGGTCTCCGGATGTCGCAGACTGAATGCATTGTCATAAATTTCAGGAAATATTAATTTATAGATATTCATTTGGAGATAGTTATGTTTGCGAACAACATCATGGAAAACTGGGTACAGAATCGTCTGGGCAATGCCGTCAATACCAAGGAAATAGAAGAGTATTTCGGGGATGATGCCCACGAAAAAGGAATCTCCGAAGAGGACGCGCGGGGAATCCGCGATTTCGAAGGATATGTAGGTTATGTGAAAATAGACAGATACGGAAAAAGGGCTTCCGCAGGCTCTGCGGATCGAATCAGCGACAAACTCTGTCCTTTTATACAGCAGATCATCAACATCTTAATCTTCAACGACGCCCTTGTGGACATCAACCGGTGCGACAAAATAATGTTCATCGTCCCCCGGGTGGAAATCGGCTCGCCCATGCAGATCAATCTGATCAATATACTCAAGAATGTTCCCAATGTCATTCTTCGCAACTCCGATTTCAAAGTCCGGGTCGGTCTCTCCTCCGGTTTCCTGTTCCTCAATTCCATCCGCGTGGAGGATCGCCGTAAGTGGTTTGTCACCGGAGATCCCATCAAGGTGGCCAATAGAATACTGAAAAACGATCTTCTGAAGGAACCCTGCCGGGCAATGGTCGCCATCTGCAATCACAGAACCGAGCAGACCCTTCAGGAAATGCATTTGATCCGTTCCGAACTCGAACATACAGATTACACCAAGACGCTTTCTTTTGATGATGTTCAGATCGCATTCATCAAGAATATTGGAGACATGTATCTCAAAAAAATCATCGTTGCCAAATAACCGGTCAATTCAGAAGATCATCCGGCGGCTCACGAAGTGCTTCGTGTGAGGGAATCGCATATTTGATAAAAATAGGGCTCCTAAGAAAGGGGATCTTGAACTTTGTATTGAGAAGCGATAGAGAACCGCAAATAGAGCCTTGTATGGGTGAAGATAGGGGAAACTCTCCGTGGATGGGAATGGTTCCGGTGTCCGCGGAAATAGCGGTGGGAAAAAAGAAACAGATAATCGATGTGAAACTGGAAGCGGGGAAGGTGATGCCGTTATATCCAGAATAGGGATCGCGTTTTGCGAGATGCCCGCGATCGGAGATCGTATAAGACGATAGAGATCGGTGCGCAGACTTGGATGGCCGAGAAGTTGAATTACAAGACCAGAAATTCTTGGTGTTATGCGAATAAAGAAGAAAATTGCCACAAATATGGCAGGCTTTATACATGGAATGCCGCAATAGATGCCTGTCCTACAGGGTGGCATTTGCCGACGAAAGGGGTGATACTGCCTATTTTTGGGATAACCTAAAAACAATATTTTTGTCAATTTTTATTGATTTGTATTTGAAAATATGTTCATCAATCCCTTGCCAGCCGCCGCCGGGCAGTTCTAGTTTTAGGAGTATGGGAGCCGTGTTGGGCAAGACACGGTCTGAGTTTCAGGCATAGATATTAACAGGAAGTAAAGCAATGAAACAGACTCGCATATCCAAATGCAGAGTATCGGGCATCCTTTTGGCGGGGTCGCTGCTTCTCGCGGCATGCGGGAGCGACTCTTCCTCCGGTTCTCAAGACACTTTGGAGGATTATTCATCGTCCTCCGCGTCAACGGACATCCTCGTCGGTGATAAAAGCCTCATCGTCAAGCATGGCCCTATCGGGTTCGTCAGCGGCCAGTTCCTCATCGGTGAAAATGTCCTCCTCTAGCGGGAAGGCCTCGGTCTCCTCTTCCTCAAAGATTTCGGTATCCTCCTCGTCAGAAATTACGGGAAGCTCGAGCTCCAAGGCGGTTTGGGCATACCTGAACCCGGCGATAAGTTATGGCAAGATGAAGGACTCCCGTGACAATCAGGTGTACAAGACAGTCGTGATCGGAACCCAGACATGGATGGCGGAAAATCTGAATTACAAGGTTGACAGTTCTTGGTGTTATATGGACAGTGCCGGATACTGCGAAAAATACGGGCGCCTGTATCAGTGGGGTGCGGCGATGGATCTGGATGTGGCGTACAATTCTAAAATGCGCGGCGGAAGCGAGGTTGACTATCAGGGCATCTGCCCCTCGGGCTGGCATATTCCAGATACAACGGAATGGCAGACGCTCCACGACTATGTGGAAGCGAACAACGGCGACGATTCCGTGGCGACGAGCCTCAAGTCCACAAGCGGATGGGACGCCGGTGACGATGGTACAGATGCCTTCGGCTTTTCTGCCCTTCCAGTAGGCTGGCGTGACGATGACGGCGGGTTTGAACGTGGGATTAGTAAGAGTAGTCGATCCGAGGACGGTACTTATGGCATATATTTCTGGACTTCGACGGAATATGAGGGTTACAGCGAAATGGGCGTTGATTGGGAGCTTGAGAACAGCGGCTCCTTCTCGATGAATGGAAAATTCCGTGCCCGTTCTTTGAGCCTGCGCTGTGTGATGACGGCTGATTGAACTTGAGCCGTAGTGTTTTGCCGCTATTATTTTTCATAAGGGAGATGACAAAATGAGACTTCAAAATATGGCTATGGGAATCCTGATGACGATGACCGTAGTTTTCACTGCATGTGACCTTGGCTCTTCTGCGGGTTCTGATTCTTCTGCGACTGGCGGCTCATCCTCCGTCACGGAGGTCAGCTCTTCTGCAGGGAACGGAAATTCTTCCAGTTCCGGGGAGAATATGTCTATAAGCAAAACGAGTATCGCCGTTGACAAGGTTAATCATGTCGTGGTTATATACGAGCCTTCCTGTACCCTTTCTGGCGGAAAGGCGATATACGATGCAAAAGGGGACGGAATTCCTTGGAATTTCCACTACGCGATCAGCAATGATACGCTGGTTCTCTCAGCTTATTCACGGATGCTGTCCAGCGATACCGCTACGGTGTGGACGGTAGACTCATCAAAATTTAACACGGAAACCTATGTCGGTTCTTCCGATGATATATTCGGCACTTGGACAAAATTGGATCTTGGGGATGGCACTATCGGAAGCCTGAAAATTTCAGAAGACAGTACTATTGAGGTTGCTAGCTTCTATTCATGTCCGATAGAATCAATGGAGGACGAATATGAGTACGATATCGTTGATTCCATAGATTGCTATCAGGCCGTTGTTTCGATTGAAGGTGTGGAGGCTGTCTTGAAAGTGGAGAACAGTTCTACCGCACACATCTCTTATTCCGTGACTAACGGAACGGTCACCTGCATTTACACCGAGACGTACCTTGAGGAGTTCCCCGATTCACTTTGTACGGTGGAGAATCTGGAGAACGGATACATTGAGCACGATGCGGGGGATTACTATTACAAGACCAATTCCGAGAATTTTGAAAGCTGCATGCAAACAATAACGTCGGAAAACGCTGTTGCTACAAAGAAAGCGGCGAGGCTGCCTAGAAAGTCAAGACTCCGCCTGAAATCGTTCTGAGGGCGGTAACTGCTTAGAGAAAGCGTTCCCTCTTCGCTGGTTATTCCGTTTTCCGTTGAATGCATGAATATTAATGTCGCGATAGTTTCAATATGGCCTGTTCAAGGCAAGGAGTAAAGAGAATGAAACAACACATAGCATTGTTTGGCATAATAGCGGCGGCCCTGATTTTCTCGGCCTGCGATGGTGACAGCGGGAACAACGGTACGGAAGTGAATGAGGGGAGCTCGTCTTCGGTCGTCAAGTCCTCCAGTTCGTCAGTTAAGGGATCGAGTTCATCGCTAGCCGTTTCCAGTTCGGGCGCGAAGGCGGCGTGGGATTACTTGAACCCGAATATAACTTACGGCGAGATGACGGATCCCCGTGACAAGCAGGTGTACAAGACGGTGACGATCGGCACGCAGACGTGGATGGCACAGAATTTGAACTATTCGGATGTCATTGTGATGCCGAACCTTGCGGGGAACTCGTGGTGCTACGGGAACAGCGTGGACAGCTGCGCGAAGTACGGCAGGCTCTACACTTGGACTGCGGCGATGAACGTAGATAGTTCCTACCAGTCGGCGGCAAATGCGGCGATCTCCAGCCCTCAGCAGGGCGCGTGCCCATCGGATTGGCATGTTCCTACGGACGCTGAATGGACGACGCTGGAGACTGCGGTGGGCGGTTTAAGCACGGCGGGGACGGCACTCAAGAGCACGGGCGGATGGTTTGATGACAACGGCGACGGAACGGACGCGTACGGCTTCTCCGCTCTCCCTGCGGGCGGTCGCGACGTCGTGGGCAGCTTCTACGACGCGGGCTTCAGCGCAGGCTTCTGGAGTGCCACGGAGGACGCAGCGTACAGTGCTTACGACAGGATCTTGGTCTGCGGCCTTGCGAATATGGATGCGGACGACGGCATCAAGAAGTTCGCGTTCTCCGTCCGCTGCGTCAAGGACTGATAGGTAAGAGATGTCATTGCGAGGTGCGCAGCACCGAAGCAAACCATGCGTTTCGTGTCGAAAAGGTTTGCCACGGCCATTTCGATTCCTAGAGGATGAGGAACGGGCTGTGATCGTCCGCATCCGTCCGCGCGCGGTGTGGTCCGAGTGCACCAAATCATGGTATCGTCCCTGTTCTGTATTTGACTTCTGTTGAAGAAGATTTATTTGTGTTGGAAGAAAAGTTGGGGAGTTATGAAATGGACAAATCCATCGGCTATTTGCTCTCTCCCTTAATTGTGCTATTTTTTTTGGCTGGGATAATTTCAATAGGGTCTGCCTAATGCTAGGAGAAAAAATGAAACAGCGTATAACATTATTCGGTATGGTAACGGTCGCTTTGATTTTCGCTGCGTGCGATGGTGACAGCGGGAACAACGGCGTGGAGACGGAAGGGGACAGTTCGTCTTCGGTTGAAATCTCTTCAAGCGGCGGGCAGACAAGTTCCTCTTCGGCGGAGTCCTCCAGCTCCTCTTCCATCAAATATGGCTCCTTCACTTACGGAGGTCAGACATACAGGACCGTTGTGATCGGAACCCAGACGTGGATGGCAGAGAACCTGAACTATGCGGACAGCACGGCCATGCCGAATCTCAAGGGAAATTCGTGGTGCTATGAAAACAGCGCGGACAGCTGCGCGAAGTACGGCCGGCTTTACACGTGGACGGGTGCGATGAACATCGCGAGTTCCTACCAGTCTGCATCGGCGAGTGCGGTGATCTCCAGCCCGCAGCAGGGCGCGTGTCCCTCGGGCTGGCACATCCCTACGGATGACGAATGGTCGACTCTCGAGACCGCGGTGGGCGGTTCTGACAATGTCGGAACGTATCTCAAGAGTACGAGCGGATGGCAGGATGACGGCAACGGGACGGACGCGTACGGCTTCTCCGCTCTCCCTGCGGGCAACCGCTATGGCAGCTTCAGCAACGCGGGCTACATCGCGCACTTCTGGAGTGCCACGGAGTACGATGCGTTCAGCGCCTACTTCAGGTACTTGTTCTACGACAACGCGGACATGAGCACGAACAACTACTACGAGTACTACGCGTTCTCCGTTCGTTGCGTCAAGGATTGACAGCCAGTCGAATGCCCGCTTTCGCGGGCGCGCCTGTCTGCCCTTCGGGCTTGCGCTTCGCGTCAAGTCCAAAATGACTCCATTATCCTTGGATGTGAGTCATTTTGTTTTAGAAGCATACGGGCCGCAAGGCCCGGAGCGACGGCGTGTTGCCGCCGGGCGAGGAACGCGACCCGCCGCGAAGCGGCGGCTTAAGCGGATCCCCCGAGTCTGCCCGCGCGCGGTGTGGTCAGGGTGCACCAACGCATGGCGAATGATCGTTTGTCCCGAAGAGTCTGTGGCGGGAGACTTCAAGCCCGCTTCCAAGTGCTTTTTACTGAAAAAAGATTAATTTCGGTTTAAACCGAAAATTGTTTAATGATTTTTCGGTTATAATCGAAAAATTTGTTATTTTAGAAGGGGATCTACGGCGCGAGGGACTTTATGATCAAACGAATTTTAGCCGATGTCTTGAAAAATGCGGCCGGACAGAAGAAGATTGTCGCGCTGATCGGCGCTAGACAAGTGGGCAAGACCACTTTGCTCACGGAATTCTTGAAAGAGGGCAGGAATGCGCTCTCGCTGAATTGTGATGACTTCGACGACCGCTTTGCATTGGAAGATAAATCGACTACGGAATTGCGGAATTTGCTGAACGGTCACGATATTGTTTTTATTGATGAAGCGCAGCGTGTGAAGAATATCGGCCTTACGTTGAAGAAAATCGCGGATTTGAAACTCGGCGCAAAAATTTTCGTGACGGGTTCTTCTTCGCTGGAACTTGCGAATACGATCAATGAGCCCGCGACGGGGCGCATTCTGGAGTATAGCCTTTTCCCTTTTTCACTTGCCGAGGTGGCTTCTGCGACATCGTTCCGTGAAGAAAAGCGGTTGCTGGAAAACCGGATGATTTTCGGCCTGTATCCCGATGTGGTGAATGCGCCGTCCTTTGCACGGCAGACGCTGATGAATCTTACGAACAATTACCTCTATAAGGATATTCTGAATTTCGGCGGCGTGAAAAAGCCGGATATGCTTTATAAACTGGTGCGCGCGCTGGCCTTTCAGGTGGGGAGCGAAGTGAATTACAACGAGCTCGGCGGTTTGCTCGGTCTGGATAAGGAGACTGTCGAAAATTATATCGGCCTTTTGGAAAAATGCTGTATCGTTATCCGCCTGAATTCATTTAGTCGTAATATGCGGAATGAAATCAGGAAAGGGAAGAAAATTTATTTTTATGACAACGGAATCCGCAATGCAGTGATCAATAATTTTTCGCCATTGGAGGCGCGGAACGATGTGGGGGCTCTTTGGGAAAATCTTATGGTCGTGGAACGGCTGAAGTGGAGCGCTTATTCTGAAAGTTTCGCATCATTTTATTTTTGGCGGACGCAGAGCCAGCAGGAAATAGACTTGATTGAGGAGAAGGACGGCAGGCTGAGCGCCTTTGAGTTCAAGTACAACGCAAACAAGAAGGCTGCCCTGCCTGAGAGTTTTAAAAGGCATTACGCGGATGTTCCGTTCACTCTCGTGAACAAGGACAATTTTCAGAATTTCGTGGGGCTTGCGACATAGATGATGTGTTGAGCGGAAGAGAACGTTGCAGGAACTGCAAAGAGGCGTTGACATCTGACGGTGCAATTCGTTGTTTTGCCAATGCCCATTAAAAGTGCTTGCTGCGATGCCGAACCTTGCGGGGAACTCGTGGTGCTACGGGAACAGCGCGGACAGCTGTGCGTTCTCCGTCCGTTGCGTCAAGGATTGATAACCGGGGTGGATTGCCACGGCCTACGGCCTCGCAATGACAGGTGGCCTTGTGATGACGGGTGAGAGATGTCATTGCGAGGTGCGCAGCACCGAAGCAAACCATGCGTTCCGTTCCGAAAAGGATTGCCGCGGTCACTTCGTTCCCTCGCAATGACAGATGGCTTTGTGATGACGGCTGAAAAAGTCGTAAGGGATTGCCACGGCCATTTCGATTCCTAGAGGATGAGGAACGGGCTGTGATCGTCCGCATCCGTCCGCGCGCGGTGTGGTCCGAGTGCACCAAATCATAGTATCGTCACTGTTTCTTTTTTGACTTCTGTTGAAGAAGATTTATTTGTAAGAAAAATTTGGGAGCGATGGCGCCGGTGAATCCATACCTTGTTCGCAGTTTCCTTTAATTTTCTATTTTGAACGGCAAAGTTATCCAAGATAATCGCGATTCCAAGGCCTGAGGCAAGGGGAGAAAAATGAAACAGAAACAGCGTATAGCATTATTCGGTATGGTTGCGGTCGCTTTGATTTTCGCGGCGTGCACCGGTGACAGCGGGAACAACGGTACGGAAGTGGAAGGTGGGAGTTCGTCCTCGGCCGCAATATCTTCGAGCGGCGGGGAAGTAACGTCTTCTTCCGGTGATGACTTCTCAGGTTCCGGTATTTCATCGGGATTCAGTTCTTCGTCGGATCTTTCGTCTCCTGCGAATGGATCAAGTAGCAGTGCGGAAACAGTTTTATCGAGTTCGTCGCTTGCGGCTTCCAGTTCAAGCGCGAAGGCGGCATGGGATTACCTGAATCCGAACATCACTTACGGCGAGATGACGGATACCCGCGATAGTCAGACGTACAAGACGGTCGTGATCGGTACGCAGACGTGGATGGCGGAGAACCTGAACTATGCGGACAGTGCGGCCATGCCGAATCTTGCGGGGAACTCGTGGTGCTATGAAAACAGTGCGGACTCCTGCGCGAAGTACGGCCGGCTTTACACATGGACGGCGGCCATGAACATTGACAACTCCTATCTGTCAACTATTGCGAGTGCTGTGGTTTCCACCCCTCAACAAGGAGCGTGCCCATCGGATTGGCATATGCCGACGGATGGCGACTGGACTACACTCATGGATTCCGTGGGCGGCTCAAGATTTGCGGCAGAGAAACTCAAGAGCGACAACGGTTGGTTCGCCGGCAAGGCAACGGACGCGTACGGCTTTTCCGCTCTCGCTGCCGGCTACCGCTACGACGAGGGGGGCTTCAACGACGCCGGCAAAAGCGAGATCTTCTGGAGCGCCAAGGAATACAATGCAAACTCCGTCGCCTATTGGGGCATGATCTCCGTCGACGTGAGCATGCTCTCGAATGGCATCACGAAGGGTTACGCGCTCTCCGTCCGTTGCGTCAAGGACTTATAGGTACGTGAACACTTGGTCGTTTACGACCTTAGTGTGAACCATCCGATCCCGATTGTCAAGCTTGCTGCCCCATGTAGGTAGCACGGGCCGCAGGCCCCGAGCGACGGCGTGTTGCCGCCGGAGGCGGCGCACGGCCTTGGGTTTTTGCTTTGTCGCGTTTCCGGACCACAAGTAAGCGGGAGCTCTGAAAGCCCGCCCGGTTGTTTTCCGATCAAGGATCTGCATTTCCTGTTCATTCCTGTTCAGAAATGCGAATTTTGTGCATTTCCTCCAAAAACTATATTATATTTATACTTACTGGAGGAAATACGTGATCCGCTTTTCATGGGAAATTCTGGAGTCGCTCGCGCGGGATTACAAGGAACCGCAGATGAAGCTTGCGCAGATGGTCCGCAGGGGCGAGATTCACAGGGTCATCCGCGGCCTGTACGAGACGGACGGAAACACTCCGGGTTATCTTCTTGCGTCCGCCATTTACGGCCCGTCGTACCTTTCCTTTGAATATGCGCTTTCCCGCTGCGGTCTGATTCCGGAAAAGGTCGCCACCTTTTCTTCGGCGACATTCGGCAAGAATAAAACTAGGGAATACCGGACGCCTTTCGGAAATTTCACATATAATGATGTTCCGTCGAAGGCCTTCCCCCATGCGGTGACGCTTGTGGAAGAGAACGGACGTCCGTATCAGTTGGCTTCCTGCGAAAAGGCGCTGTGCGACATGCTGTACAAGTCACGCCCCGTGCGGAACAGGAATGATTTCGCTTCGCTTCTTTTCGACGACCTGCGCATCGATTCCTCCGACTTCGCCAATCTGGATTTCGCGCTGATTCATTTTCTGGCGCCTCTGTACAGGAAGCGCAATCTGTTTTTTCTGAATGAGACGAGGAGACCGTAATGAACGCCCTTGAGACGATGCTTAAACGATACGACTGCAAGAACACGGATGACTATCGGAACGCCCTGAAGGAGATAGTGCAGGAGGTGGCCCTGTGCGGTCTTTCGAGAGGAAATTTTTTTAGAAAGGCCGCCTTTTACGGTGGAAGCGCCCTCCGGATATTCTATGGACTGGACCGCTTCTCGGAAGACCTTGATTTTTCATTGACCGGGCCCGACGTGTCGTTCGATCTGGCGGACTATTTTCCGGCTCTGGAGGCAGGCCTCTCTGCGGCCGGCTTTTCGATGACGATCGAGTCGAAGGAGAAGAAGTATCGGAGTGCGACGCAGTCCGCGTTTCTGAAAGGGAACACACTGCTGCATCTGCTGAAGATAGCCCCTCTGACGCCTCCCGTCTCCGGAGTCCCGGAAAACGAGGTTCTGAAGATAAAGTTCGAAGTGGACACGAATCCCCCGGCTTTGGCGAATTATCAGAACAGGTACGCCCTTTTGCCATCGCCTTTTGCCGTCCGCCTTTACGACGAGCCCTCCCTTTTTGCCGGAAAGATCCATGCCGTGTTGTGCCGCGCATGGAAAAACCGGGTCAAGGGGCGGGATTTCTATGACTACGTGTGGTATCTTTCGCGCGGGACGAAAGTGAATCTGCCCCATCTGCAGAAGAGACTGGAACAGACGGGCAACTGGAATGCCGCGGATGAACTGTCGCTTCCGCGGTTGAAGGATCTGCTTTGTTCCAGGTTCCTGGAAATTGATTTTGAAAATGCGAAGCTGGATGTGAAACCGTTCATTTCGGATGTCTCGAAGCTTGATCTGTGGGATGCCGGCTTTTTCGAAGCGATCACAAAAGAGAAACTCCAGGGACAGCCATGATTTTCTTTTCCATTTCGTAGAGATGTTTCGTGAGCACCGCCGGAGTAAACGAAGAACAGGTGGTGAAATATGTCCGCCGGCAACAGAAGAAAGATTATCCGGAAGACGGTCAGGAAGAATTGTCGAGACAGGGAATGGTGATTTAAAGATAGCCCCCTTTTAGCCTGGATTTCTCACGCGGTCAGAACCCAGTGAGGGGGGGAGCGTAAGGCCGTAGCATAGTCTTCTATGTGAGGCCTTATGCGACGAAGCATCACGCAGGTTATCACCGCGCCTTTTGGTGAATTTCGGGGGCCGAAGAAGTTTGTTTGGAAAATCACAAAATGTCTTTTTAAATTTTGAGCCCAAACGGTTGAGGCGCCTTGATAAATAAGGGCTCTTACCTAGTGGCACCCGAAATTCATGAGAAGAACAGGTTAGGGGTGCCCAGAAAAACTATCTTAATGTCGCGATAGTTTCGATAGCCTGTTCATGGCAAGGAGCAAAAGATGAAGCAGCGCATAGCATTGTTTGGTATAATGGCGGCGGCCCTGATTTTCGCTGCGTGCGGCGGTGACAGCGGGAACAACGGTACGGAAACGGATGGGACGAGTTCGTCTTCGGGTGAAATATCTTCGAGCGGCGGGGAAGTAACGTCTTCTTCCGGTGATGACTTCTCAAGTTCAGGTATTTCATCGGGGTCTAGTTCTTCGTCGGATCTTTCGTCTTCTGCGAATGGATCGAGCAGCAGTGCGAAAACGGTTTCATCGAGTTCGTCAGCTGTGGCATCAAGCAGCAGTGCGGAAACGATTTCATCAAGTTCGTCGCTTGCTGTATCTAGTTCAAGCGCGAAGGCGGCATGGAATTACCTGAATCCGAATATCACTTACGGGAAAATCACGGATCCCCGTGACGGGCAGGTGTACAAGACTGTTGTGATAGGCACGCAGACGTGGATGGCGGAGAACCTGAACTATGCGGACAGCATTGCGATGCCGAACCTGAAAGAAATTTCGTGGTGCTACAACAATAGTATGGATAGTTGCGCGAAGTACGGGAGACTTTACACCTGGACTGCCGCGATGGACATCGCGCGTTCCTACCAGTCGGCGACGGCTGCTGCGGTGATCTCCGTTCCTCATCAGGGCGTGTGTCCAACAGGTTGGCACCTGCCGGATACGACGGAATGGAACGATCTGGAGGCTGCGGTGGGCGGTGAAAGCACGGCGGGGACGGTACTCAAGAGTACGGGCGGGTGGCAGGATAGCGGCAACGGTACGGACGCGTACGGCTTCTCCGCTCTCCCTGCGGGCTACCGCAGCCACTTTGGCGGCTTCTACAACGCGGGCTACGGCGCGTACTTCTGGAGTGCTACGGAGTACGATGCGGGCAACGCTTACCGCAGGTACTTGAACTACGACGTCGCGGATATGTACACGTACAACAACGACAAGTACAATGCGTTTTCCGTTCGTTGCGTCAAGGACTGATAACCGGGGTGGATTGCCGCAGCGTGTGCCACGCCTCGCAATGACAGGTGAAAAACACGCCTCGCAATGACGGTGTAAGAGATGTCATTGCGAGGTGCGCAGCACCGAAGCAAACCATGCGCTCCGTGCCGAAAGGGATTGCCGCAGTCACTTCGTTCCTTCGCAATGACAGATGGCCTTGTGATGACGGGTGAAATGCCGCCTTGCAATGACAAAGCACGCGGTGTGGTCCGAGTGCACCAACTCATAGTATCGTCCCTGCTCCGTGTTTGACTTTTTTAAAATTTATCTGTATTGGACGAAAATCCTTGGAGTTATGGAATGGACGAATCCATCGCTTGTTTGTGCTCTCTTTTAGAAGTGCTATTTTTGAGGCTTGGATAGTTTCAATAGGGCCTGTCCCATGCAAGGAAAAAAATGAAACAGCGTGTAACATTATTCGGTATGGTTGCCATTGCCCTGATTTTCACGGCGTGCGGTGGAGACAGCGGAAATAACGGTACGGAAGTGGAAGGGGGGAGTTCTTCTTCGGTTGTCAGGTCTTCGAGTTCGTCAGTTGGGACGTCCAGCTCATCGCTTGTGATCTCTAGTTCGAGTGTAGGGGGGGCTTCAAGTTCTTCAATTCCCCTTTCGTCTTCGGTCGGGATATCAAGTTCATCCATTCCTGTTTCTAGTTCAAGTGTAAATGCATCGCCTAGTTCGTCGTCGGTTCTCTGTAGCAACACTTACGGAACGAATACGGTGACGGACTGCCGCGACAGTCGGACGTACAAGACGGTGGTGATCGGCTCGCAGACGTGGATGGCGGAGAACCTGAACTATGCGTATAGTTCCGCGATGTCGAGCCTCAAAGGTGACAGTTGGTGCTACGAAAACAGCGCGGATAGTTGTGCGAAGTACGGCAGGCTTTATACATGGACAGTGGCGATGGGACTTGCTAGTTCCTATCAATCAGCATCGGCTGCCGCTGTAATATCGGTCCCTCATCAGGGTGTGTGCCCCTATGGTTGGCATATTCCGACAAACGATGAATGGACGACGCTCGAGGATGCCGTCGGAGGTTCGGACGTAGCGGGGACCATGCTCAAGAGCACGAGCGGGTGGGAAAGCGGCAACGGTACGGACAGCTACGGCTTTTCCGCTTTGCCGGGGGGCTATTTCAACGGGTTGGGATTTAGCCTTGTTGACTATTACGGCCTTTGGTGGACGGCTACGGAGTATAGTTCTACGGACGCGTATTTCCAGGGTATGAGCAGCAACTACGAGAGCGTGGCCACGGACTACTACTTTAAATCGTATGGGCGGTCGCTTCGGTGTTTAAAGGATTGATGCGAGCCTGAGCGAAGTATCGGTTGATTTTAATAAAAATGGTTTTTAGCAATGAAGATTGAAAACATTTTAGAACTGGAAACGGGGAATGAAGACCAGATTCATTTGTTAAGGGATCGTTTGTTCTGGCAATGCTGGACATGATCTCCAAATTGTCCAGAGATAATAGCACCAAACGGTTCGTTTTTTAATAGAAGCATACGGCATTACCAGTGCCGCACTGGTAAAAGACAGTACAAAAAAATCATTTCTGGGAAATTCAAATAAAATAAGCCCTACCTTTTTTGCTTATTGACAAAATGTCAACGCAAATTTTCCGCACCGACGGGGAAAAAGTACCATATGGAGATATTTTTAGCAAAAATAAGGTGGTGCATTATGCTATCCAGATCCATAGGCAAAATTTGTCTCGCGGCGATGTGCGGAATGGCTATTTCCGCAATGGCCGACAATCCCGTATCCAGCTATCATTACCTTGCCGACCCCTCGGCCGCGGCCGATGACGAGAACTTCTACCTCATCACGGATTCGGATGACCCCGCGCCGTACAACGCGACCGGTTACAGCATCAAGTCCCTCTATGCGTTCAGCTCCAAGGATATGAAGAACTGGACCGACTATGGCATCATCTACCAGGCGAAGCGCGAAGCAAGTTACGTGAACGACATCTGGGCATCCGGCGTCGGCGTTAAAAACAAGACGTTCTACATCATTTTCCCGAATGGCGCAAGCGGTGTCGGGCTTATCAAATCGAGTTCCGTCAACGGTCCCTACACGAACGCCGTGTCGGGTCACAATATGCTTGTCGGCGGCGGCGGAGTCGTGGACTGCGACGGAGTCGCTTGGTGCTTCGACCCGGGTATTTTCTTCGATGACGATGGCACCGGCTGGATCACCTTCGGCGGCGGCGAAAGCAGCACGCGCCCCAACACGAACAACTTTGACGTCTATCAGCTGAACAGCGACGTAAACAGCGTCGTGACCAGCACCAAGACCCGCGTGGAAGTCCAGAATCTTCCGACCCGAAAAATGCTGGAAGCATCCTATATTCACAAACACAACGGAAACTACTATTTCTCCTACAGCACCGGCTGGCAGTCTGGCGCGCCCTCGATTGACTACGCCATGGGCACAAAGCCCACCGGTCCCTACGTTTGGAAGGGAACCATCCTCGATGACCCGGCGATCGACGGCAAGAGCATCAACGGCAACAACAACCACGCTGGCGTAGCCGAATTCAAGGGTCACAGCTACGTGGTCTATCACGACCGCCGCATCGCGAACGGCTATAACGGCCTCGAGGTTATCCCTGCGATGGACGGACAACCGAATCCGAACGGAGCCTATCACAGAAGCGTGGGCGTAGACGAAATGTTCTACAATACCGACGGGACCATCAAGAAAGTGGTAGTCACCAACGACGGCCCGGAACAGATCGCGAACTTCGA
>Ga0172378_10000902_pt1 | contig 26898 bp, 19 predicted proteins | sample GrowelOW332metaG_FD_119755 | JGI IMG/M metagenome (GOLD analysis project Ga0172378, IMG submission 119755) | Groundwater microbial communities from an aquifer near a municipal landfill in Southern Ontario, Canada - Pumphouse #3_1 metaG | ecosystem: Environmental > Aquatic > Deep subsurface >...
CTTCAGCACACCTTCAAAACTGCAGAGGGAAATAATCGACAAGTTCGAGTTAAATTGGCCCGTCTAGGGTGAACATGTTACAACTTGGGGCGGAATTTGGGTTCATAGGTCTCGTGTGCATAGTAAGATGCTGTGTCAAAAATATCCTTTTCCTCTCCCCTCCTACTTTTATTGTTTCGTATCAGCTGTGCGATGAAATCGAAAAATAAACCACGCCTCTCCAGTTCATCAACAAATAAATGTCCTTTGATTTGAAACAAGCTCTGCACCAACGCTTCAAACTTTTCCGTTGAATCAAGATGCACAATTGGTTTAAAACGAGAGTAATTGGCTTTCAAAAGGATGAAAGATGTCATAAATCCACAAAAATCCACCCAGATATACGTCCAAGGATCTTCAGCATCAGCTTGATACAGAGCCATTTGTCCTGATTCAATACAAAAAGAATCCCCAGCGGAAAGTGTATAGGTATGGGAATCAAGAGTAACAAGACCTTTCCCACTTATAATAATGTAAATTGAAGAAGACTCACGAGAAAAAGGGCCATATTGTTGCGAAGAACAACACCGCTCTTTTCCAAAATTGAGGAGCGTCAGGTCCTGTATTGTTTGTCTCGAATCTTTCATACATCTCATATCATTCTCAAAAACCATGATTACTCCAGACTTTTGATTCAATAAAAATCACGAGGATTGTGCGCCACCTCATGAAAGCACTACACCCTTCTTAGTATGACACAGTATATTCATTTGTGCCTCATTTATTTTAAGAAAAAAAAACAAAACATGAGAAAAAAGAGCCGTATAAGACAAAGAGGGAAAAGCTATAACGCCTTTTTTAACCTACAAAGATGCGATAATTGAACGAAAATATGACAATTTTATTTTGATTTATTCATCAATTTATCATGAATATATTACGTTAAAAAGTAAATTTTACATAATATTATGTAATAATTCATTTAATTACAGATTATTATTCCTAATTAAGAATAATAATACGGATATTCTTAAATTATACAACCATAAAGAACTCCATCATGCAGATTGAGAGAAAAATAAAACAGGTATTTTTTGCTAGCGAAAAGAATTACAAAACTTCAGCTACAATCTCATCTCGGTAATCACAAAGCACTTCATTGTCTTCAATAATTACATCTTCAAGCACTTCAATGGCAATTGTATTGATTTTTTCGATTACCACACTGATAAGAAGATTTTTTTCGCGACAGAGTTTCATAGCTTTCTTGATATTTTTCTTCACAATTTCTTTAAATACAGACCATTCATCAGAGGATAATTGAACATATAATTCGTTACAGAGAAAGGAAATTTGTGATTGAGGCACAGAATCTTTTTGAACAGGAGCTGAGGATACTTTTTTTGCAACGGAAGGAGAAACCTTCTTTTGAGGCTGTTTTTTTCTCTTCTTTTCTGGTTTCGCTTCCACCTCTTTTTCTTCAACGATTAACTTTTCTTGGGTACGCATACTGGCCGTTCGAATGGTATCAAGACGATGCACATCAACACTAAAAGAAGAAATTTGCATCTCTTTCTTTACTTCAGAGACACTTTTTTGATAACTCTTCAGCAAATAAGGTCGCTGTTTCAACCAGTGAGAGACGACGGAAAGTAAGACCTTTTGGTCCTTAATTTTAACAGTATAATAATCTTTTCGATACATATTTCTCTTCAATATTGCTTTGTAATCAACCAAAGCTTCTTGAGGTCCACCGATAAGAAAGATAACAACCTCGGCTAATAATTCAAAATAATATTGAACCATATAGAGTGAAGATTTAGATAATTTTACCTGAAAAGCAGCAAGTACTCCTCGAACAACGCTGAGGTACAAATCAGACGTAACAAAAACTTCTCGCTTTTGCAGAAAAGGAAAATTCACAAAGAGAGGAGGTATTCCATACGACTGAATACCTATTTGCGATAGTTGAAACATTGTATCTTCATTCAAGCAACGAGGCCCTGTTCCAACTTCATAACCACCACAGGTAAAACCTTGTTGAAAAAGTTCAGGAAGAATTGTTTGATAACAGTGCTCCATGACATACAACGAAAGTTCATTCATGAAATCAATTGCATCTAAGTGTAACGTTTTTTTGAGAGACAAAAAGCTCACGTGTTTTAAAGAAGCAGGATCTCCCTTGAGAAAAAGATCACATTTCATCTTCTTTTCATACCGTTGCAAAGAAGTGTCATCTTCTCGAAGGAGTGCGAGGTTTTGATAGGCAGAGAGCCGTACCTTTTTCAGTTTGGCTTTTGACATTTTTTCAAGAAGTAGATCAAAAGTTTGCTCAATATGAGCTTCACGTGCAGCAAGGTCTCGCTCATACAGTCCGTTAATAATTTCCATCAAATACAGGGTAATAAACATATTATTAGCATACTGAGGAAACTTTTTTCTTCTCAGCGCTGTGCGAAAACCAAAGTAAGACAGAAGATTTTGTGCATCTAACAGATAATACTGAGGACAGTATTTAGACAAAGAGAGCTTTCCTTGTAGAGGTAACTCAGTTTCAAAATCAATCGATAATAAAAAAGAAGCGTCTGAACAAAACCAACTCACACTCTGTCTTCTTTCTTCCATTAATTTATTTATTACGGCTTTTTCATGAACATAACTCGTCTTTGTCAAAAGAGAAAGAAACGTACGACTTCGCTTCATATATCCATCAATCACTTTTTCTACTTCACTCTGATTCATTCTTTCCTCACTATCCCCGTATTGAATATCCCTATGCTAATATATTTGAGGCAAGGAGAAAAGAGTTTTCTACGCTCTTTAAGACAAAAAACTCCTGTATGAAGCCCTCCAAGAAAGAAGGAAATTCTTTCTTGGAGAAATCTGTATTGAAGTAAAAGAAGTAGCCTCTTATTCCGTACGCTTTGCTATTTCATTTTTCTCTTTCAAAGCCTTCAGCCTTTGCACTGCAGAGAGATCGGTTTTCTTTTGAGCTGCAATTTTTGCAACGAGTTCCTGAATTTCACTATGCTTTTGTTGCGTTTGAAACAGCAGAGGGAGCACCTCATAATAATCTTCAATAATCTCATTTTCTTCAATAAAAACATCATCAATAAACTGAAGTGATTGTTGATTAATTTCTTCAACAACGACACTCAGCATGAGATTTTGGGAGCGACAATATCGCTCAGCAAGCGCTGATTGATGCAGAAAAAGAAGGAGTACTACATACTTTTGGGGAACTGAAAGACTCGCTCTTTCTTTGATTGCAAAGCGTGTATAAGAGGGATTATCGGTAAGACTCAGAGCTTGTATTTTCTGAAGCCCTTGAGAAAGAAGAGCACGATCAAGGTCATATTGATGCATATCAGCTTCACTGAAAATTGATGTTTGATTAACCTTTTCTCTCTTATCTAACGAAGGAACCGCTTTCTTCACTTCGTTCGGTACGAGCGTGTGATTGAAAGAAGAAGAAGAGAAATGAGAATCTCTTTGATCTCCTGTGAAAGAAGAATTGGGTATTTCTTCATCTTCTTCCTCAATGATCAGCTTATCTTGAATACTTGCACTCTCTTTTCGGATCTTTTCAATATTTGAGGTATTGACTGAAAACTGAGAAATTTGCTCCCTTTTATTGAGTTCTGTAACGGAAGAGAGATAACTCCTGCGTAGGTAAGGTCGTTTTTTGAGCCACTGAGAAAAAGCAACAAAGATACAATGTTGATTCTTTTTTCGCTGCTGTGCAATACGATGAAAATAACTAAACTCCTCCTCTCTTGTTGAAGAAAATTCTTCCATTGCCTCTTTTGGACCGTCAAGAGAGAAAACGACAACACGCAACAAATTTTCTAAAAATTCTCCAGTGATTGTTTCACTATAAGCACTGAGACCTGATTGAACTTCAAAAAGTAACCCCTTTTTTGCTTGATAAAAAGAAGTTGTATCACGAGCAACGGAAAAAGATGGAAGCAGGGGAAAATCAACAAAAAGAGGGCGAATTCCTTCACTCGCCTTGTATTTATTTTCCATGAGGAAAAGATCAGAACTGTCGTTTTCTTTAAAATTATTACTCTCATATCCCTCTTGAAAGGCTGCAGATGCAATCTCTTTATAGCAGAGTTCCATCACATACAAAACAGCAGGAGTCACAAACTTATGGCTCTCGAGTTTAAAACACTTCACTAAAAAGGGAAATGAGCACTTTTGCACATCTCTAATTTCCGTATGAGGAAAGAGTTCATATCCTATTTTCTTCTCATACACCGAAGCGTAATCAGGGTTACCCTGTAAAAAAACAAGATTTCCATAGGCTGCAATGAGATGCTTTTTTAACCGAGTTTTTTTTTCCTTTTGCAAGAGAAGTGCAAAGGCACCATCTAATTTCTTCTCAATAACCGCACTATCATCGCCATAGATGCCATTGAGAATTTCCATTAAATAAAGAGAAATAAAATAGTTGTTAATACATTGTGGTACGTCACCAATACGAAGAGCAGTACGAAAACCAAAATACGCAAGTAAATCTTCATCCTCTAAGAGATAATATTGGGGTGAATACTGCGATGCTGGCATTTTTCCAAGCGGAGCGAACTGCGTATCATAATCAATTTTCTTGAGGTATTTTGCATCTGAACAAAACCAACTCACACTCCTTCTTCTATCGGCAATGAGCATCTTTTCAATGGAGCTTCGTCTCCTCATGCCATCTTTTCCCTCTAAAATTTTAAACCGATTGGCGCGAAACTTATAGCTTTTAATACGTGTAAGTAGATTTTCTCTTTCCATATAGACCTCTCTCTCCCTCATAGAATAACAAGAGTATGCCGAGAAATCAACACGAAGAAAAAGACCTTTTTGCTTTTCCCATAGAAAGGCAAACTCTTTCTTTTCTCGCCCTCCTTTGGTTGAAAATTACCCAGGTAAAGACTACACTCAGTACCTATTGAAGGAGCTCAAAGACAATGAAATTAACCCTAGCACAACGAAGTGAAGAAGACAAACTGAAGAAATTTTGGTCTGATTCTTTTGGACAAGAAAAAGCATTCATTGATGCATTTTTTGAAGCCAGACGAGAGATGAATCATTGCTACATCGCAAAAGATGACAATGGTGATATCATCAGTATGCTCAACTGCTTACAAATTGGATATACACGCGAGATGCATACAACGCCAACCTCTTATATTGTCGGAGCGACAACCAGAGAAGACCACAGAAGAGAAGGTCTTATGACCCGTCTCATCGGCTTAGCACATACAGAAGAACATCAAATTCTCACCACCAGTGCAGGAATGGAACCATACTTTTTACATCATGGTTTTTACACAGCAGGACAGGTTGCCATCTACCGTCTTGAAGGAGATCCTTCAGGAGAAATAGAAGACAGCACTGAAGACTTAGCAACCATTTACTGTAATGTGACCGATAAAACAGGCAGTATTGACCGTGATGACTTTGCTTGGAAGATTGTTCGACAAGGGTCCAAAGCCATTGTTGTAAATGTTGATGGAGAGCGAGCCTATGCACTTGTTTCAGGTCCCGTTGCATTTGAAACAATGTGTGAAGGTGAAAAAAGTGCCAGAGCCTTAAAAGCCAAGATGGAAAAGGCAGCAATTCATCAAGTATGGATGCCTTCCCAGTCTCCACTCTCTCGCCTTTTCACCAGCACCCCTGCTCTTATGCCTCTTGGTGAAAGTAATGAAGAATCCATCTGCGCAGGTCTCTATATCGCTCAGCAACTCTAAGGTGCAATTTCTTGATAGGCATAGGGAAACTGAGGTGTTGTGGCAATACTGTTATCGGAAAGAAGAAACAGTGCTGACACCTCAGGAAAGGCCGTATCAAGGAGCGCTAATGCTTTCTCTTTTCCCAGAATAAAGCAGGTTGTTGAAAGCGCATCACACAAAGTTGCATCAGGACCTATAATGGTCGAACTCTGTATATCTGTTTGAGCAGGATAGAGTGTTTTAGGGTCAAGAATATGACAATAAATGGTACCATCTTTTTCAAAATATCGCTCATACGCCCCAGATGTCACCACCGCGGTATCGCTGAGAGACAACAAAACAAAAGAATCTCCTCGTTGGTCAAAAGGCTTCTGAAGCCCAATTTTCCAAGGCGTTCCTTCATCTTTTGAACCAATAACATACACATTACCGCCAAGATTAATAATCCCCCGAGTAACACCATTTTCCGCAAAATAGGCAATTAATTTATCCGTCGCATACCCTTTACCAATAGCACCAAGATCAACTTCCATGCCTTTGGGAATCGTAATAGTATGTTTCTCTGTATCGATTACCACTTGCGTATAATCATCATTAACCGCATCAAGTTCTTCCTGACTCGGTATTCTCTCGTCTTCCGTACCAATACCCCACAAAGCAACAGCCTTACCAATCGAAGGATCAAAGGCCCCTTCTGTGGTTTGAGCTAACTCAAAGGAGCGAACAATCAAATTAAAATAATCATCATTTTCGATGGTTACATGCCCTTCTTTGTTTAAGGTATAAATCAAAGAACCTTCTTTGGTTCTTGAAAGGTTGGTATCAATATCTGAGAGAAGATTAAACGCTCCGGTATAAATACTTTCACTGCTTCCTTCATCAAGAGAGATATTACAGATAGTACCCATAAAAATACCACCCTTCTTTACTAACGCTTTTGGCTTACTACTACAGGATATACTCAGTAATGCCGTTAAAATGAGCACAAGACTCAATTGTCTACAATTTTTCACAATGCATATTTCTCTCTTTCATTAAAATTTCTATTACTTTCTCATACACGTCTGTATCAAGGACAAACCCTGCATGAGCTAATCGTTGACCAGGAAGTAAAGAGGAATCACTCTTTCTCTTCAATAGCGTAAGTACCGTATCAATCTGAGCCGTTTTGGTCCATAGCCCATCTTTAATCACATACTCGCTCTTATTCAGTGAAAACAAATCAAGTTGTGACCCAGCTTCCTCTTTCAACAAAGAGAAAAGCAAATAGGTATTCCACTCATAACCGACAGAAGGGAAAATACTCAAATCAATATCACTACTGACAAGTATCGCCTCTTGATTGGTCATGCAAGATCGAACCGTTTCAACCAAAGCTCTTCGTTTATTCAAGGGAATAATCACTTGATCGCGTCGAATAAACGTTTGACGATCAACACGGAAAAACATGGGATTTTCTTCAAGAATCAATGGTTGATTTTGCGTCCCAACAGTCCAATGATACCGCTTAGCAAGAACATCTCTTTCTTCATACGTCAGACGTTTATAGGTAGAAAGAAAATAAGATGACGCCGCTTTTTGGGTTAGTGGTTTGACAGGAAAACTCTTCAGCGCAATATTAAGCCCACTGGAAAAAACAAAATAAGGCGCCAGTACTTTTGATAAAAGCGCATACAAGGTTGCTGCATTTTCTCTCTCTCTTGTTCCTAAGAAAGGAAGATTTTTCATCATCAATTCGTCATGTAAAGGAATAAGCGTACAGTACCCTTGATATGCCGTTAAAATATCTTCAACCGCAACAATCAATTTGTCTATCTCGTTTTTTCCAAGAGAGAAAAGTGACAGGCTACAATATCCTGAGGGAACTTTAATAACCCTCATGGAATGTCGCATCCTCATAGAAATGTTGGTAGTATCAAAGCCAAATTCAGCGACCATTTCTTCTTCAGACACACTGCCTTTTCTCAGCACATATTCTTCCATCCGATGCAAAAGTGTATCAATTTGCTGGTGAGAATGTGCAACATGACCTGATCGATAGGAAAAGTGTGGATAGTAATAGCGAAGCAATCCATTCAACCCTTTTACCGTCGTAATATCGGAGTGAGCAATCAAATCCTCTTGAAATTCTTTGAATAAGGTAACCATTTGTACAGGAACAAGCGAAGAGCGAATTCTCTTTGCTATGCGCTCAAGCAAATCCTTTTCAATGTGTATCGTATCTCCATGAAGAAAAAAGCCATGCCCTACAGAAATAAAACTTTCACATCTCGTTATTTTCTTCTTAATCGATCCAATGTCATCAATCGGCATTGCATAAGTCGTTTCCATAATATGTGTCAAATGAGCTATGGTTGCAGGATCTTCAAGGGAGAACCCTGTTGGATAGTACTTTTTCACTAAATAAGAAACAAGAATTGAGAAGGCAACCTTTGGTCTTGCGATAAGAGAATTCCATGATTTATACCCGTTATGAAGGAGTAAGAGCTTAATATCTCCTGGTGTATAATATACTAAATGATGACTTATAAGCCATGACTTCAGTCTCTCAATTGTATCAGTATCAAATACGAGGCCTTTATTGATAAAAGGAACGAGCTGTATCATTAACTCTTCTTCATCGGTAATAGCATTCAGTTTTCGATTGATAAATTTGGAACAAAAGGATGCTGACTGCACAATTTTACTTTGCATTGTCAGTTGATATAAACACAATTTTGCCTTTGATTTATCGGCAAAACAATCGCTCAACTCATCAAAACTAAACACATCTCGACCTCGTAAGAGCGTGAGTGCAAGTGCATCTGCAGAGGGCTCTAACAGGTCAACAGCTTTTAAAAACTGGCGTCTAATTCCTTCAATAGAGAGCGTGTGAATCTGTGCTATTTCGGTGTATGTTTTTCCACTGACTTTCATTGAGAATATATTTCTTGTCTTGTAGTGAAGAGCGGCAAAATCAGCCAAGAATTGCTGACCAAGAGCAAAAGAGGCTGACACGCGACCTTTGTGAGAAACCTCAACAATCTTCTGCTTTTCGACAATATAGGAAGAGCCATCAAAGGCAAATGCACCTCGGTTGTGTAAGGCTTCCACATACGAGATAAAGGTATTTCTGCTGACATCTTCTTCAAAAACACTTGTGGTGTCAAAGGGCGTCAACGAGAGAAAATCAAGATAAGAAAACGTCAATTCTCTCATTTGTTTTTCGCTGATTCCTCGCACCTTACTGCTAAAATTATAGCCCTTTAAAGAAAGGACAGTTGGATAGCGAAATCGCAGAGCTTGGACAAATTGATAGCCCTTTTCGGTTCCAAGAAAAGCATAACGGGAAGGAATGAGAGAAAGATCAACGGGACTCTTATTTTCATAGAGACTATTAATACTCAAAAACTCTTTATAACGATCTACTAACAAGGCATAGGATTTTGTCCCAAGTTGATCATGCAATGCAGGGGAGAGAAAATCTTCCTCACTGAGTTGCCAAACCTTGTCTATCTGATGAGAAGTTGCATAGTCTTTTAAGACAAGATACCCTTGGATATTTTCAAATAATTGATCAATGGTGATTGCATCCATCAAAGAGATTTCTGTCTCTTCATCTGCATGATAATCGGCTAAAAATTCTTCTCGTGCTTGAACAACCCGATCAATAACCGCATCATTAATATCTGGTTCAAAGCACAGAACAAAAGGATCAAAATCAGCAAATTGACTTCGTGTCACAATATGAGCTCTTCTCAGATATTTCCTCACAGAACTCAATTCTTGTCCAGGAAGCATACTCTCTAAATCTAACATACTCTATTCCTATTTTTTGCTAGTCTATCAAAAATAATGGGTCTCTACCACAAAGGGGAAGATAAACTCTCTACCATTTCAATGAACTGAAGGAAAAATCGGACACAAATAAATACTTCAGCGTACTTGTTTTTTGGGCAATACTCCTCTTATATAACTCTTCTTCCAATATCTTTGGGTAATCAGTAATGATTCCATCTACATTTAAATCAAAATAATAATTGGCAGTTTCTTTGTTATTCACATCCCAAACAAACACTTGTTTATTTAATTCATGTATTTCATCAATGATTCGCTCACTTGCAAAGCTTTTTTCAATACTGAAAAAATCTGAATACGGAAGGTTTTCGAAATTACCCACGGCAACAACCATAATAAGACCACATTTTCTCAAAGGGGAAAGAGCCTTTACCGACTCTAATACTTTTGCATCAAGACAACTTATCATGTGTCGTGGATATTTTCTCAAAAGATCGACAACCTCTTCAGCCATGGCTTCTTGATTGTTCCCATTCGTCTTTATCTCAATATTTAAGGTAACCGTCGGTTTTACCAAAGGAAGCAGTTGTTCAAGCGTCATCAAATGGCCACTCTTTCCGTTTTCATAAATGGGGACGTTCAATACATCAGAGAGATTCATGTCTTCAATATTTTTATTAAAACCTGCAAGTCTTTTCAGATTATGATCATGACAAATAACCAATTGATGATCTTTTGTTTCCACAACATCAAGTTCGATGTAGGCAACCCCATCATCCATTGCTTTGATAAAGGCTGGTTCAGTATTTTCTAATTCATCGATACTCGAGCCTCGATGAGCCATGATTTTTGTTCGCAGCGTCACACTGGCAAACGAAGTAACTAAGACGAAGATAAACGCAGCAACAAGAATGAAGATATTTCTCACTCGCTTTGCTTGTACGGTTAAAGGATGTTTTTCTTTTTCAAAAGAAACAGGAGGTAACTGTTCATTATTAAAAAAGATACCTGCAATAACATACATGATATACACTTTCACCACCACGTTCACCACAAGGGTTACGCCATAGTTTATCGTCAGTAAGGCGCTACAAAAGAGGCGAAAAGGAAGTCCATCGCCTAAGTGTAAACTGATATGATAAAATGCCGTTTGAAAGCCAAACAGCCCAAATAAGAGTATTGCAGTAATGATGACACATTGAATCAATTCTGGAACAATCTCGCGATAGGTCTTTTTTACGAGCGCAATACTCTTATTTTTTGCATCCTTAAAAACAGGTTTTCCCTTCCCCTCAATAAGATAGAGAAAAGTAAACAAGTTGAGTATTGAATATCGAAGTGCTGCAATGATACCCACAACCAAGCCAAAAAGAGTAAAGGGGTTTGCCTTAATATAGGCTAAAAGGAAACTGGGAATCTTTAATTGTTCTATGACGGGGTTTTGATAAACAACCCCAGAAAAAGGCAGAAGCAAACAGATGTAGATATACAGGGTAATATTACGCCTTCGGGGTGTTTTATCGGTAATTCTAAAAGCATGTTTCAATAAAGAAAGAATATTGATTTCAGTTTTTTGTACGCCTGCAATATAGATTAAGTTAATAGCGTTAAAATCTAACAATGTCACATAGCTAATAGCAAATAAAATGAAAAGCCAAAAGATTATGACCAAAGGATTGGAAAAAAACTGCAATAAATTGCTTTGATCCAGATACGGATATCCCGCTATTCGAATCGTTGCATTAATGACGAGTCGTAAAAAAGGGGTAAATATGAAACTAATAAAAGCAGTATAGAGTGTTTCGAATATGACTAAAATAAGTAAATTATCTTTAATGAGCTTATACATGTTTTACCCTTAAACCTTTGAGATATCATAGCTCTTTTGTTATGTGATGACAACAAATTCCCCCAAAAATGGGGCTATTAATTTTCAAAAAAAAACCTTTTTTTCTATAAACCTCACTCAAATAAATTTTAGTCACTCAAAGATTTAATAATAATTCAGACTCAATATAAACAAAAAAAGAGACCAATTTCCTCCCATATTCTGAAATTTTTATTATTTATTTCTTGACATATGGCAATATCTATTCGATAATAAAGGAAATTTTATGAAACAAAGTTTCATATTATGCATATATTAATTACATGTATAGTATATAATAAACATATTTTGTACACATATAAAATTATTTCTTCTACGTTTTTCCTACATCGTGCTTCTCAAGTTTTGTTTGCGTTGTTTACTCTCTTAATTTATTCTTGAATAATTACGTAATAACTTTATTTATTCAAGATTAAATTCAGTATTAATAAAAAAGTTGCTTGTATCTATTTGTTTTTTTTGACGTTGTAACTAATCTCAATAAAATATACATGATTAGTTTTTTTTCAATTTCAAGGAGGAATTATGAAAAAATTACTTACCCTCAGCGCAGCACTCCTTTGTGCTACATCTTTCGCTTTTGCAAATGGGGCTGCAGAAACAGGAAGTACAAAAACATTAAATCTGGTCGTAGCTCAAAACCAGACATCGGCTGAAAACCCTTATTCAATCGGAATAAAGGCTTTTAAAGACAAAGTTGAAGAATTATCCGATGGCATGGTAACTGCAACATGTTACAATGGAACACTCGGAGAAAGTGAATCAGAACTCATTGAAAAACTACAGATGGGTGCTGCTTCCATGGTTGTTGCTTCTCCAGGATTCATGGTTTCAATCGGTGTTCCTGAAGTAAATATTTTCTCACTCGAATATCTCTTTGACAGTTTTGATCACTGGGAAACCTGTCTTGATGGTGAATTCGGTGATTCGTTAAATGCTGTTATTTCTGAAAAAACCAACAATGATTTTAAAATTATGAATTATTGGTCCGCATCAGTACGAGATTACTATGGTAAAAAACCTATTTATTCACCAAGCGATCTGAAGGGTATGACAATTCGTATTCAATCCTCTCCTGTACAACAAGAGTTCTGGAAAGCCTGTGGTGCTATTCCAACATCTGTTGCTTGGGGCGAACTCTATCAAGCACTCCAACAGGGTGTTGTTGATTCCGCAGAGAATGATTACACCAACTTCTCCCTCAAAGATCACCATAAAACAAAGAATGGTCGTAACATCTGTGAAACTGACCATGATTACACCACCAGACTTTTGTTGATGGATGGTAAGTTCTTCGATTCACTCACAGAACAACAACAGGAATGGATTCAAGAAGCAACAGATTATGCAACACAAGTAGAAAGAAAATCTGTTATGGATTTATACAAAACTTCTAAACAAAAATGTCTTGATGACGGTGCTTTTATTGTCAATAAGGAAGATATGGATATCGCAGCTTTCCAAGCTATCGCATACCCAATCCAAGATAAATTTGCAAGTGAAAACCATATGGAGAAATACCTTCAAATGGTACGAGATGCTAAATAAAGTAACTCATTAGTTTTATTAATGGTATACTCCCTTGGGCTTCTTTTTGCGAGTCCAAGGGTCTTTATGAATTTTCACAAGGTAATAATATGAAAGATTTCACACAAAAATTAAATAAAGTTCATATAGCAATCAGTGCTATTTTCTTAGCAATATTTCTCATCACCATTTTAATACAGGTGATTACACGATTGCTGGGAATTGCTATTTTATGGACTCAGGATGTATCGATATATTCATTCATCATCTCTGTTTTTTTAGGTGCATCCGCAATGGTATATCCAGAAAAACACTTCGCCTTCGTTTCCCTTGTAGCTAATATACAAAACGAAAAACATAAGAAGTTTATCCACATATGCATCAATTTCTTTATGCTTATTCTCATGCTTCTAATGCTGTATTACGGCATTATTGTGACAAAGAAATTTTGGAATTATACGTGGATTAATGTCCCACAATTTAAACGAGGCTACACGTGGCTCTCCCTTCCTATCTCAGGAGCACTTGGTAGCTATTATCTCATTGTCAAAATTTATTTTGATATCCATGACTTAGTCAAAGGAGAAACCCGCTAATGTTTGCAATTATTGTTGTCCTTTTTATTTTCTTTGTTGCCATTGGTGTTCCCATTTCCTTTGCACTTGGGCTCGTCTCTTTTGTGGGTATCGCATCTCTTCCTGCTATTCCTAATATCATCGTTTTTACCAAGATGTTTAATGGATTAAATAGTTTCACCCTCCTTGCGGTGCCACTATTTATTCTTGCAGCAAATTTGATGAATGAAGGTGATATTACCAAAAGATTAATTGATTTTTGTAATGCACTAGTGGGTCGTTTTCATGGAGGCTTAGCCTACTCTAACGTTCTGGTTTCCATGATCTTTGCTGGCATATCTGGTTCATCTCAAGCAGATACTGCTGGAGTTGGAAAAATATTTATCCCTGCGATGATTCATGATGGCTACGATGAAGGAACGACGGTTGGAGTAACTGCCGCTTCCTCTACACTCGGCTCCATCATTCCTCCAAGTATTACCATGGTGGTCTATTCGGGTATTGCAAACGTCAGTACCGGAGCGCTCTTCATGACAGGTATTGTTCCAGGTGTTCTTCTCGGCCTTGCCATGATGTCTATCATCTTCTATAAAAGAGCTGAATTTCCTGTAGGTGAAAAAGTAAGTAGAAAAGTTGTGATACACAGGACACTGGAATCTATTCCTGCCTTATTTACACCAATTATTCTCATTGGTGGTATTGTCTCAGGTGTTTTTACGCCAACCGAATCATCAGCTTTTGCCTGTCTCTATGCCCTGCTCATTGGTATTTTTTATTATAAGAGCATTAAGGTCAAAGCGTTACCTCGTATTCTCATTGAAACAATGGAGTTAAGTTCCCTCTCTCTTTTTGCCCTCGCAACCGCTTCTGCTTTAGGAGAACTACTAAGCTACTACCAACTCAATACCATCGTCTTACAGTTCTTTACCAATCTTCAAGCAGGCAGATTTGTCTTCCTTTTGATTATTGTTGCCTTCTTCATGTTCATCGGAACCTTTATGGATGCCGTTCCAGCCATGATACTCTTTGTCCCTATTGTACTCCCAGCTTCTCAAGTCCTGGGCATTAGTCCTATCATTATGGGACTCATTATCGTCGTAACACTGGCTCTGGGACTTGTCACGCCGCCGTACGGCCTGTGTCTCTTGCTTGCCTCATCCATTTGTAATATCTCAATAGAAGACTCATTTAAGGGCACCTTGCCGTATTTCATCTCTTCACTCATTGTCCTGCTCTTTATGATTATCTTCCCTGATTTCTGGTTATATATTGCATCAAGTATGTTCCCGAATCTTTTTTAGAAAGTAGCGTCAAACGTATGCAACAAAAAACAGCAAAGAACACATCTTTGCTGTTTTTTTATGATACGAAGAACCTCGTATGCTTTAGTTTTCTTTACCACTTCTAAATCGCTCTAAGAAATCGATAGTTCTTGGACTCTTTGGATGGACAAAAATATCATCACTTGAGCCTTCTTCTTCAATCTTTCCATCAGCCATATAGACCACATGATTGGATATTTCTTGAGCAAAGGACATTTCATGAGTAACCACAAGCATCGTCATTCCTTCATGAGCTAAGGTTTTCATTACCTCAAGAACTTCACCAACCATTTCAGGATCTAAAGCACTGGTTGGTTCATCAAAGAGTAGAATTTCAGGATCCATAGCAAGCGCCCTTGCAATTGCAACTCTCTGCTTTTGTCCACCGGACAACTGCTGAGGTTTTGCATTGATGTAGGGAAGCATCCCCACCTTTTCAAGGTACTTCATTGCTGATTTCTTCGCTTCTTCCTTGTTCTTCTTCAAAACTTTGGTTTGACCAAGCATACAGTTGTTAAGCACTGAATGATTATTAAAGAGGTTAAATGATTGGAAAACCATTCCAACCTTTGCTCGATACGATTCCTCACTCATCTCTCCATCTGTGACATCAACACCATGAAAACTCACGGCACCTGATGTCGGTGTTTCAAGAAGATTAATACAACGAAGAAGCGTACTTTTCCCCGAACCAGAGGCTCCAATAATCGTCGTTACATCGCCAGTATTCACATGGAAGTCAATATCTTTCAAAACAACATGCGTTCCGAATGTTTTTGATAAATGATTTACTTGTAAGATTTCAGCCATTAGAATCTCTCCCTTTTTGTTGCAGGATAGTTGTTTAATCCACTCGTAAATTCAAGGGTATCATTGACAGCCAATTCAAAGTTTTCAGGACCATCCATTTTCCTTTCTACCCAACGCATAATTCTACTACAGGTAAAGGTTAAAATAAAGTAAATAATTAAGGTAACGGTTGCTGCTTCAAAATAGGTGTACAAAGCACCAGAAATACTCTTAAAGGTAAAGAATAATTCAACCGTTCCAATGATGGACAAAACACAGGTATCTTTAATATTAATAATCAAGTTATTACCAATCTGAGGCATAATTAATCTCAATGCCTGAGGAAGAATAACGCTGGTCATGGTTTGAAAGTGATTCATACCAATTGCTTTCGCACCTTCGGTTTGACCAATATCAACAGAGAGAATACCACCTCTCACCGTTTCTGCCATATAGGCACCGGTGTTGATGGAAACAATCAAAATAGCTGCTGACCACATTCCCATGTTCACATTGAACAGTTGACTTGCGCCATAGAAGATGAATGCGGCCTGGAGCATCATTGGAGTTCCTCTGAAGAACTCAACATAGGCAGAAAGAATGAATTTCACCACTTTAAGTATTATTCTGCTTACTGGACTCGATTTTTTCTTGGGTTCAATTGTTTGGACAATACCAACACCGAAACCAATAAGACAACCTAAAGCGGTACAAATAAGGGCAAGTGACATGGTCACTCCAGCACCTTTTAACAATGATCCGCTGTAAGTCTGCACGATATATATCATGCGCTGAATAAAACTCATATCTGCAATAGACATTCTCTACACTTCCTACCTTATATTTATTCTTAACGTGAGAGAGGCTGAGCTTCAATAGCTTCTTCCATCATCTCATTGTAATCGGCTTCAGTCATGGTTGCTAAAATAGCATTGATAGCCTTGGTTAATTCAGGGTTTTTCTTTGATACGGAACAACTAATATCAATATCAGTCTGACTTACCGCAAAGTCATCACCTGAGCCAGTAAAGTCGAGAATCTTCATATCTGGGTATGCAACAAGAGCTGCTTGAGCAGTTGGCATATCGGTACAAATAAAGTCTACTCTTCCACTATTCAGAGCTACAAGCATGGCAGGAGCACTTTCCTGAGCAGCAAGCATTGTTGCTCCTTCAATCTGAGGAAGACAAGTATCATACCAGAGTGTACCAAGCTGACTGGTACAACTACCACCTGACAAATCTGAAATACCCTTTGCATTTGCGAACTTACTATCTTTGTTGACCATTACAACAACAGAAGCATAATAATATGGTTCGGTAAAATCAACCATTTGCTTTCTTTCTGGTGTTGGAGACTGACCGGCAATAACACAATCAACTGAACCGGATTGTACTGCTGGTACTAATGAATCCCAATCTAATTTCACAATTTCAAGTGGGCGACCAAGCTTTTCTGCAATAATCTTTGACATCATGACATCATAACCAAAAGCATAATCATTTGAATCAGCAATTTGAACGGCACCGTTGGAATCATCTGCTTGTGTCCAGTTATATGGAGCATAACCACATTCCATTGCGACTCGTAAAGGCTGTACTGCATTTTCATCAGCAGAAGTTGTTTCTTTTGAACCAGAAGCGAAAACTGTGGTTAATCCGATTGTTGCTATCATAGCGAATACTAATAATTTCTTCATTGCGTCTCTCCCCATTATTGAGAAGGATTTGTCAATAAACTTCCTTCTCTTGTATGTGTTTTAATATATCTATCAGTTATAATATTGTCAATACTGTTATTAGAAAAACAAATCTGTTATTAAGAATACGTATTTTCACGTAAATCACCTTAAAAAAAAGGCCTTCCACCCGCCTTATATCAAGAATATGTTCATATACCAACAACTTTGTTCTATCTTGTTTCTCCCAATCATGACAGAACAAACAACAAAGACGCTCTCTACAAGAGAATTGATTTAAAAAAATAAAAAAAATGAAGCAAGCTCTTTCCTTCTCTTATGCCGTTTTTATACGAACAAGAGCAGCTCTTCTTACCGCAAAAGAAGCACAGTATCCCCTTTTTTCCTGAGTATTTTGGACGTTACCGGTCAAAAAAAAGTCCACACGGGCTTCTTTTCAAAAACACCGGTGGACAATATATACAAAGGCTCGTCCTTAAAATAATTAGGTAAGGGAAAAATGGACGAGCCTCATAATACTGAGATTAAAAGTGTGATTACTCTTCTATGAGATGACTATCACTACTGATAGAGAGATCTAAAGGAGCTACACTGGTGTGAACCAATTTCACATAACTACCTTCAAAAGCCATGAGGTCATTACCACTTGTTGCCCTATTACCAGAGAGCGTACAGTCTTCAAAATAAGCAGTGGAGAAAATATCCTCATCATTACTCCAACTTGAGTCAATCAACGTACTAAAATGGGTATCATTGATGATACTTTGGGAAGCTCTATCAATAATATAGGTTGCCCCACCACACGTTGCTGCTTCATTATTGGTAAAGGTACAACCATAGTAGGAGGTTAAAGATCCATAATCGACAAAGGTTGCTCCACCCATATATGCAGCACTATTTCCTTCATAGGTACAATCGGTATAGACCGCAGCACATCCTGCAACTTCATAGCTCGCACCACCATAATTGGCCGAGTTGTTGACAAAGGAACACTGAGTAAATGTTGGGTTTCCTCCATGATACGTATAGACAGCACCACCCATAACGGCATAGTTATTGCTAAACGTTACATTATTGAGCGTTGTATCAAATCCAAGAGTGGGTGTTTCTGTTGGTTTCACTCGGTTACCCGCTAAGTAATTGAGTAATCCACCACCAAGTTGATCATACACTTCTCCCCCTTGTCCATCAGCATACCCGCCGGTAATCGTTAAATTACTGAGGCTTGCTTTATCAGAACCGATAACGACATGATACGAGTTATCAGAGGAAGCACTTGTGCCAATTTCTCCGGAAAGAATCGTCGCGTCTTCACTCTCCCCAACAAGATGAACGCCAGGTAAGAGGATAAAAGAATCAGATCGATCAGATCCTGGAGTATAGGTTCCAGCAGAGAGATAAATCGTTACCGCTGTTCCATGAGAGAGATAGTAATTATTTGCTTCATAGATAGCTTCCTGAAGATTATCCATTGCATTGGAAGCTGAGCTTCCATTTTGTGTTCCTTGTGCTTGTGGAACGACATAGAGAACATTTTGTGAAGCAGTTTTCGTGCCGTAATTCGTCACATCCAGTGGTGTTGGATCGGTTGTGGCTGAAACAGATAAGAGACTTTGTGTAATTGTCTCTATTTCACTATCAGTTCGTTTGCCAACTGGTGCACTCTCATACCCGATGTCAGTATAGTTTAAACAATTATAGGAAGAGTCAAAAACTGCTCTGTCATCAATAATGCCTCGACCAAGGCCAGAATATCCACCTTCAATAAGAGAGTCATACACGGCGGTATTACTTTCATTGAAGTTGTAAATTGATGCTTGACCATTCAAACAGATATTCCCTGAAATGATTGAATTTTTGACAATTGGATCATTATAAGGACCTGTTCCTTGATACAAGGCAGCGCCTTGTTGATCAGCTTCATTTTCGGTAAAGGTACAATTGACAATCACCGCATTTGAAACACCATCATTTCCCATGGCTCCAGCCATTTCACTTGAATTGCCACTGAAAAGACAGTTGTACAGTCGTGGGCTACAACCAAAGTCATCATAGATTCCACCACCCTTGCCATCACAATGATTATTGAGGAAGGAACAATCGATAAAGAGAGGATTACTCATCATGTCGATGGATACACCACCACCTCGGGCAAAAGAACTGCAATTCTGAACGGTTACATGAGAGAATAATGGTTGTTCGTCTAGTCTTCCGGTATTATTAATATAAATACCTCCGCCTTTTCCTGCGGTACAATTTTCAATAATGACATTTTTCACAACAGCTGAAACATTCCATACAACAAGTCCTGCTCCATTCATTGTTGATTCTGCATCACCAGAAGTAACTTCTCCAGGAGAGCTATGTCCCACACTTGGAGCACCGCCGGTTGAAGAAACATTACGGGACCCCTGCATATTTGGTCTGTTATTTCCATTAAGAGGAACAGATCTTTGCCCAGTTTGAGCAGTATTCACTGATCCCTGTCTATTTGAAGGGGTTGGAAGACCACTCATTGAGCCTTCTCCTTTTTGACCATTTGGCCCCATAGCTTTCAAACTATACCCACCAGTGATGGTAAAACCATCGATAGTGCCATTGGTAGCAAGTAAAATATTGTTGATATTATCACTTACATCGAGAGGGTCTCCAATTTCACCAGAGAGAATAGTTGTATTTGCTTCAAGGTCCCTTTGGTCAATGGATGTTTCAGTTCCTGCAAAGCCACCATATAAATCGGTGCCATCAACAAGGGAGAAACTTACACTCACATCAGTGAGACTTGGATAATACGTTCCTTTTGCAACCCAAATTTGGTCTCCGGCTTTGCTTTGTGCAAGAGCAGTCTGTAAATCAGTATATGCATCAGCCCAAGAAGAACCATCATGCGCACCCGTTGCACCTTCGGCAACATAGATAATGGAATCTCTTTGAGTTTGACGACTCTGTATTGTTTCGTTTTCTTGAGAGGAAACGTCTTCCGATTGACTTTGTAAATTACTACACCCTAATAACATTAAAACGCAAAAGGCAGTAGAGATAAATGCAAGTTTTCGTTTCATACATGAGCTCCTATAGATAAAAGGTACAATAGAATCATGTCTTAAATATGTACATAAAAAACATATATCCTCGTAAAATAACTCTGCGTATCTGCTCCCTTATCTCAATATCTCGTATACTTCTCAAAGTATATCAATCATTAATATTACTCATTGATAAAAAAGGATGAGAACTTCACACACAAAGAATAAGAAGGTAAAGCACACCACTTATAAAAAGTAAAAGAATGATACCGTTTTGTCAAAATTCGCTTTCTTTTCTCATCGATTATTCATGCGTAGAATAATCTATGAATTTTAAAAAGGAGATTTACGTATGAACAAATTAGCAATTATCACCATGGCCGCACTTCTTGCAAGCACTCCGTTATTTGCAAACGGATCACAAGAATCACAAACAAAAGGAGCTGATTCAGCCGCCCTCAGAATGTCTTGGTGGGGTGGAGATGCAAGACACACAGGAACTTTAGATGCCATTGATGCTTTTGAAAAAGCAAACCCAAATATTACCGTTGAAGCAGAATACTCAGGTTGGGACGGCTATTATCAAAAAATAGTCACCCAATTAGCAGGAGAAACAGCCGCTGACCTTATTCAAATTGATCAACCTTGGCTCAGTGAATTAAGTTCAAAAGACCAAGTTTTCGCTGAAATTACCCCCGATATGGTTGATTTATCACAGTTCGATGCAAACTTCTTAAAGAATTATTGCACTTATGATGGCAAACTGTTAGGTCTTCCTACGGGAATTAATACAGAAACACTCTTCCTCGATAAAAAAATATTAAGCGAAAATAATATCGATCCAACAACATGGACATGGGACAATATTGTCATCTACGGTACTCAAATGCACCAGGCAAACAATGATAAATACCTCATCAATACAGATCCTCAATCTTTTGCTACACTTTGGTTTCCTATTTATCTTTCTCAAGTAGCAGGCCATCTTGTTAATCCAGATAAAACTATTGGCTTTACCGAAGCACAGGCAGAACAAACCTTTACCTATTTCAAACAATGGTTTGATAAAGGAGTGGTAGAACCTTTCTCTAAATCTTCACTCTACTTTAATAAATCAGAAGAGAATCCAACATGGATTAATGGTAATTCTGCACTATATCTTAACTGGGTAAGTACCATATCAAAAAGTTTAAATTCTAAACCTGCTAATAATACTGCGACAACAACAATTCCTGTTATGGATAATGCCGTCAATAGTGGAGTTATCTCAAGACCTTCACAACTCTTTACCATCTATGCAAAAACAAAAAATAAAGATGCTTCATTAAAATTTTTAAATTATCTATATTCAAATGAAAATGTAATTAAAACATTGGGTACATGTAGAGGAATTCCTGCAACAACATCCGCTCGTAAAATTCTTAAAGAAAATAGTATGCTAAGCGAAATAGAAGAGCATGCAACAAATGAGGGTATTGCACAGGCTGGAGATGCTCAAAACCAATACGAAATGAATTCTAATATCACACAGAATATACAAGATGTTTGTGATGAATTTGGATATGGCAGGCTCTCTCCTCGTCAGGCTGCTCAAAAACTCGTTTCATTAATCAATGAAACACTCACCACTATTTAAATATCATCTTTGTTTTACTTGTCCCGGCACAAGCCGGGACTCTTTTAAAGGCAGTATCGTATGAAAAAAAAGAAAAATAATTCCTATGTTGGATTTATCTATATTTTACCGTGGATTGTTGGCTTTATTGGCCTCCAACTCATTCCTCTCATCAATTCTCTCATTTACTCTTTTACAAACTTTTCACTTTTAGGCAATTATAACTTTGTTGGATTCGATAATTTTATTAAAATTTTCACCAATGATGCGACTTTTATACAGTCTCTGAAAGTAACTTTTATTTATGTCTTTATCGCAGTACCAGTCAAAATAGCATTTGCCCTCCTGATTGCCATCATACTGAATCAAAAGATCAAAGGTATTAGTATCTTTAGAACACTCTATTATATGCCATCTATCCTTGGAGGAAGTGTTGCTATTTCTATTCTTTGGAAATACTTGTTTATGGATAAAGGGGTCGTCAATAATTTCTTTGGCCTCTTTGGTATTCCTGCACACCAATGGCTTGGAAATCCAAACCTCGCATTAGGAACCATAAGTTTGGTAACAGTGTGGCAATTTGGATCGTCCATGCTCCTCTTCCTTGCAGGACTGAAACAAATTCCAACATCCCTCTATGAAGCTGCAGAACTTGATGGTGCAAAAAAATGGCGAGCATTTATATCCATTACCATTCCAAGTCTCTCCCCTATTATTTTATTCAATCTCATCATGCAAATGATTAATGCTTTCCAAGATTTCACCACACCTTTTATTATTACACAAGGTGGACCGATGAAGAGCACTTATTTGTATGGCATGATGTTATATAATGAAGGTTTTAAATTCTTTAGAATGGGATATGCCTCTGCACTTTCTTGGATTTTATTTGTCATTATCTTCATTTTCACCAGCTTAACTTTTAAATCCTCTTCTTCTTGGGTTCATTACGGAGATTCAGTATGATCAAAAAAACAAAATCACAAAAAATTATCTCATATATTTTTCTTATTCTTCTCGCATATGTTATGATCTATCCCATTCTTTGGATGGTCGGAGCATCGTTTAAATCAAATACTGAAATTTTTACTAGCTGTGGATTGATTCCTAAAATTCCAGTCTTTGGGGCTTTTAAAAACGGATGGATTGGTACCGGGCAGTATGGATTCAGTACGTTTCTTACCAATTCATTTCTGATTGTCCTTCCTACCGTACTCTTTACCGTCATATCGAGTGTTTTAATTGGATATGGATTTGCACGATTTAACTTCCCCGGCAAACGTATCTTATTTTCAATCATGCTTGCAACGATGATGCTTCCTGCTTCCGTAATTCTCATTCCTCGATATATATTTTTTAAACAACTAGGTTGGCTAAATACTTACCTTCCCTTCATTGTTCCTGCAGCGCTGGGATGTTTTCCTTTCTTCAACTATATGATGGTACAATTCTATAGAGGACTCCCTTTAGAACTGGATGAAAGTGCAAAACTGGATGGTTGTAATAGTTTTGTTATTTTATCACAAATATTATTGCCACTGAGTAAATCAGCTGTATTCTCAGTGATTGTCTTCCAATTTGTTTGGACATGGAATGACTTTTTGAATAGCTTGGTCTATATCAGTAGCGTGTCTAAATATCCGGTCTCACTAGGATTGCGCATGACAATGGATGTATCGGCAAACTTTGACTGGAACCAAATTATGGCAATGAGTCTCATCTCAATATTACCACCAATTCTGCTCTTTCTTGCTGCACAAAAGTACTTTGTCGAAGGTGTTGCAACAACAGGAATGAAAGACTAATACTCACCCTCTCAAAGACTCTTACTGATCAGAAAGAGAAATAATTATACGTAACATAAAGAGCTGTGACACCTATTAAAACATGGGTATCACAGCTCTGTTCTTTCCTACACGCCAGACAAGACATTTCAGAGGACAGGCAACAATTTCTTTTATTGTTGTGTTGTCTTAATATTTATACCCGTTGTATAGATAAGAGGAATGCATATCGTCACACAGACAAATCCAGCATCAGTATTTTCGATAGAAAATTGAGACTGATTATTAGTAAATAAAGAGAATCTTTTCCTCGTATTTGCAATACCAAAATTATGGGCAATTGAAAGAGGATCAACTCTATCATCATTCAAAGTTATCAGTTCAGCTTCATCAATAGGCAAACCATTATTTTTAACCGTAAGGATAAGATTTTCGCTATCCACTTGTATTGAAACAATAATAGTTACTATTTCTCTTTCTTTTAAACCATGAGAAAATGCATTTTCAAGTAAGGGTTGAAAAGAAAGAGCGGGGATGAACAAACCCTTAATATCAGGCTCAATATCCCAACGAAGTTGAAACCTATTACCAAATCGATGCTTTTGAAGTTGCACATAGTATTCAGTTTGAGCTATTTCCCTATCAATAGGGACACCTCTTCTCCCATGGTATTCAAGAGCATACTTGAGCTCTTTAGAGAGGAGTGAAATCATCAAAGAAGAATCATTTTCACCTCCCGTCAAATCAAGCGTCTTCCAATATATGGTATCAAGCGTATTAAAAAGAAAATGAGGATTCATTTGCATCTGCAATGCGCGATATTCCATAGCCTCATTTTTATATCGCAAATAATCTTGCTCCAAAAAAGTCTTTAATACATGATAATTTAAATAATCATAAACATTGGTAAACGCATCAGTTTGAGAATTGACAATGGTACCATCCCCAGCAACGGTTAATTGATCCATCACATTCTGCAGGAATAACCGCTCTTTTTTATTGGTACGATAGGTGAGATAAGCACCCAAAAACAAGGAGAAAAGGGATAACAGCAAGGTGTATTTGATAATCATAAAAGAAATTTCAAAAGCAATTTTCTTATTCACCCCTAAGGTGACATACAGAGAATACTTAGGAAGAGAATCTTTATAATATATCATATTATTCTGCGTTGCAGATACATTGTTTGATAATTGAAAAACATTATCTCCATTTTGTAAATCAACCGATAAAGTTTCACCTCTTTCTAAAAATTTCTCAAGATATTTTTGAACCATAATATCGGATTTTAGATCAATAATAATGAGCCCTTTTTCTCCTCCTGAATACCGAGAAATTCTTCTCACTAACCGTATATATGATGGTTTTAAATCAGTGGACTCAATACGCTCAACCAAATATGATTTTCCTTGCAATTTTGCAACTTCACTTTGGATGTCAACATTGGTTAAAGTCGATACTTTCACGATTCCTTGCGTATTCACCAAGATATTGCCTTGCTCATTATTCATATAAATATAAATGGAATTAATATACTGTTTTGCATTCACAGGAGCAGATATAAAGGCTTTGAGAAGCTTAATACTTTGATAATCATCATAGGATAGATAATCATTCTTCAGAATATTTTTTAACTGGTTCAACATCTCAGAATTTTCAGAAAACATGAGATAAATAGTATCTAATTCATCAAACATGAGGTCAAAATAGGTAACCGTTTGTGCAAGCAATCTCTTTGACTGTTGTTCATTTTTTGTTTGTATCGAAAGTGTTGTAATACCAACAGCACCAAAACCAAGAAGTGAAACACACAATAAAAGAGGGATACAGTGTTGGATAAAAATAAAGAAGATTCTACGATTTTTTTTGTTTTTCATAATTTTTACGGTACTCATGAGGAGTAATACCTTTAAGATTTTTAAAGGTTCTGATGAAATTTTGTTTATCACTATAACCGAGTGCTATTGCGATGTCTAAATTGGTATACCCTTTCCCACAAGTGAGCATATTAATGGCAATATTCATCTTAACCTTTTGCACATATTCCAAAAAGTTCATTCCAGTTTCATCTCTAAAAAGTCTGGAAAGATAGGAAATATTAATACCTAATTCGTGTGAAATCATTTTAAGAGAACAGTCCTCTGTTCTCTTATTAATGATAACAATGGCCTTTTTAATCAGAGGATTCAGTGTACCTTCTTTCTCGAATAAGTACCCTTCTCTTATTTCTTTCTCATCATTATTTCCTGATAGTTCATTTTTTATACCAAGAAAAGTTTCTTCAATTTCAGTTATGGATGCTGGTTTTAAAAGATATGATTTAACCCCTAATTTGATAGCCTTTTGAGCATACGAAAAATCATCATAAGCACTCATGATACAGAAGAGTGGAGGATTTTGAAGCTTTTCTTGAAGCAACGCAATAAAATCAAGCCCAGAAATAAATGGCATTCTAATATCGGTCAAGATAACATCCACAGGTTTCGTTTCGCAATAGAGAAGTGCAGCTTGTGAACTAGAAAAGGTAGCAACCACCTGAAATCCAATTTTCAACCAAGAAACATGTTCTTTGAGCCCTTTTACGATAGATTCTTCATCATCAATTATTACGAGGTTATACATACACTGAGTATACCATGGGAAAGTAAAACCATAAAAGAATTAATTTTTAACTTTACTACAAAAATTGATACTCTTTTATCAAATTTAGTTCACTTTACAAATACCCTATTTACGACAAAACTACTCCTATATTTGGAGGAATAAATGAAAACAAATATTACTATAATTGGAGGCGGTAGCCGCCAATGGGCTATACGATTCATGAAGGATCTTTCTGTTGATGCATCGATTGAAGGAACACTAACCTTATATGATATTGATGAACAGGCGGCCATAAACAATGTTGAAGTGGGCGAAAGGATTTTTGCACTTAACAGCAAAGATCCCCAACGTTTTAAGATTGTCAGTGAAAACAATTTAGGAAAAGCATTAACAGGAGCAAATCTCGTTCTATTCTCAATTGAACCAGGTAATACGACCTGTAGAAAAGGAGACCTCTTACTTCCTGAAGAATATGATATTCTTCAAACAGTTGGTGATACAACAGGCCCAGGAGGTATCATGAGGGCAAAAAGAGCACTGCCGCTCTTCTTTGACTTTGGAAAAGCATTAAAAAAATATTGTCCAAA
>Ga0172378_10000904_pt1 | contig 26892 bp, 24 predicted proteins | sample GrowelOW332metaG_FD_119755 | JGI IMG/M metagenome (GOLD analysis project Ga0172378, IMG submission 119755) | Groundwater microbial communities from an aquifer near a municipal landfill in Southern Ontario, Canada - Pumphouse #3_1 metaG | ecosystem: Environmental > Aquatic > Deep subsurface >...
AAAAGAAAGAGTGGTAGATTTCTCAGCAATCAAACCTGAAAAAAAGGGACTTATTCCTAAAGCAGAACTCCAAGCAAAATTAAATTTACCCGTTGTTCTGTTAAGCATTTTTCCTTCCTTACCCCTAGTAATTAAACCGGCCAATTGTGGCCATAAAAGAGATTTAATAGCACCATAGAGAACTAAAAGGACCAAAAATAAATTAAGATTTTTTGTAATTCCCATAAAAAGACTAAACAAAAACATTCCACCACAAGCTAAAGCAATACAGACCATTGGTTTTAATTTCTCATAAAATTTTTCAAATATAATACAACTCAAAAAATAACTTGCTATTTGCAAAGCTGAAAAAATACCAATTTGCATTGAATCCAGTAAGAAAAAGCTTTTTAAGTGAAAAACTAAAGCTAAACCAAAAAGGTTATCTGCACCTGAGGCAAGAAAAGCAACAAAAAGTAGAAATTTTTGTTCCTTATTATTTAATAATTTTTTCATGAAGTCATTATGTTTAAACCAAACAAAAGATTCAAGTATTTTACAAAAAATAAGTCTGGAATTAATCCAGACTTAAGCACTATTACAAAATATTATTCTCTCTTTTAATAAAGTCCCCATTTTGCTTTTAGTTCTTCCAATTTACCATTCTCTTCAAGAATTTTCATTCCATCATTTAGAACTGCTAAAAATTCAGTATTTCCTTTATTTACACACATTGCAATTTCCTCTGTTGTAAAAGGTTCTCCCACTATTTTTAAAATTCCAGTATAACTAGAATCCTGCAGTACAAACTCACTGGCAATTAAAGAGTCACAAACTGCTGCATCAAGATTACCATTTACCATATCAATTAAAGCAAGGCTTATTTCATCATATTGAGATTTCTTTACATCGTAATCATCTAAACAAATATCTCCAGTAGTACCCATCTGAACACCTATAGCTTTTCCAGCTAAATCGTCAATTCCAGTAATACTAGATTTAATTGGAACAATTACAACTTGTCCACAATTCAAAAAAGGTGTTGCAAAATCCATTACATTCTTTCTATCCTCAGTTATGGTAACTCCACTAGCAATTCCATCATAAGCTCCATTTGACAATCCTGCAAAAATTGAATCCCAAGCTGTGTTTTTAACTTCAATTTCGGTTCCAGTTGCTTTTCCAATTTCTTGGGCTAATTCAACTTCAAAGCCTGCTAAATCACCAGCTTCGTTTACAAATTCCAAAGGTGGCCAAGTAGCATCACTTGCAACTACATATTTTTTAACGTTACTTTCGTTTGCACCTTGTGCAAAACTAAAAGCAAGTACCACAACCAATAATACAATAATAATAGTAGACCTTTTCATAACCTTTCTCCTATAAGCTTATATATATTCATAAATCAATAAATAAACTTTCATAAATGTTGGTATATTTATACATACTTTATTTTTTATTGTCAACATAAAATTACAAAATTATTCATAAATTTTTCATTTTATTCAATAAATATACATTATTTGCATAAATTGGCCGGTTTTTGATTAATATTTATACAAGAATATAAATATTTTAACCAATTGACATAGAGTGAATATATATTTATATTGTACATATGGAAAATAAAGGCATGAATATAGATAAAAAATCATCATTAACAACAAACAACACTCTTTTTTCAAAAAGTAGTAGTTTTATTAAAAGTAAAAGTTTCAATCTAAATATGACGGACGGTGTACTTATTCCTTCTAAGTCAAACCAAGGAGTTTTCAGTTCCTGGAGAATTGCTTTTGTAGGTGCATTAGCGCTTTTAAGTGCTCTAATAATTTTTAGCCCTGAAGTTTATAGAAAAATTTTTTTAGTTTGTATTCAAGGAATTCCAGTCACCTTTGAATGCACTATTTTTGCAATTATTTTTGCAATAATTATTGGAGTTATTAGTGGTCTTCAAAGTGTTTCTCAAAAAAATTTCGTACGAACAATAAGTGGAGTTTATGTTCAACTGATACGTGGGATACCTCTTTTAGTTCAATTAATTTTTATTTATTATGCAGTAGGAAAATTTTTACATATTCAAGGAATGTTTGCAGCTATTGTTGCAATGGCCATATGTTTTGGAGCCTATATCTCAGAAATTGTAAGAGCAGGTATTGAAAGTATTCCAAAAGGCCAAATGGAAGCTGCAATTGCCCTTGGAATGAGTCGTCGTCAGGCCTTTACTGATATTATTCTTCCCCAAACAATTAAGGTTATTCTTCCAGCCATATCAAATGAATTTATTTCAATGTTAAAAGATAGTTCTCTAGTCAGTGCCATTGCTTTAAGTGACATATTAAGAAGAGGACGTGAATATATTTCAAGAACCTTTTTAAGCTTAGAAACAATGTTAATAGTTGCACTTATATATCTAATAATAACGCTCATGCTTTCTTGGCTTGTTGGAAAATTAGAAGAGAGGTTAAAAAAGAATGGCTAGTATTACAATTAAAAATTTATTTAAAGATTATGAAGCTGAAAACACAATACATGCAGTAATAGATGCATCCCTTACTGTAAAAGATGGACAGACTGTATGTATAATTGGACCTTCTGGAAGTGGTAAAAGCACCCTATTAAGAACCATTAACCGTTTGGAACCCGCAACTGCGGGACAAATATTTATTGATGAAACAGAAATAACTGATCCTAACTCCGATATAAGAAATATCCGAGAGCAAATTGGTATGGTTTTTCAATCCTTTAATTTATTTCCTCATCTAACTGTGTTACAAAACATTTCAATTTCTCCAATAAAAGTTAAGAAGTTAAGTGCAAAAAAAGCTGAAAAACTAGCACTAGATTTATTGAAAAGGGTTGGATTGGAAGATAAAGCTAGTTCCTACCCATCACAACTTTCAGGTGGCCAACAGCAACGTGTAGCAATAGCAAGAGCTCTAGCTATGGAACCTAAGGTAATGTTATTTGATGAACCCACCAGTGCACTTGATCCTGAAATGATAAAAGAAGTACTAGATGTTATGCAAGATCTTTCAAAAAGCGGTATGACAATGTTGATTGTAACTCATGAAATGGGTTTTGCTAAAGCAGCCAGCGATAAAGTAATTTTTATGGATGAAGGACAAATCATTGAAGAAAACAAACCTGAAATACTGTTCACAAACCCAACTAGCCTGAGAACTAAAACCTTCCTTGAACACATACTTTAAGTATTTTCAAAAGCAATAAAATAAAGTAAACTCCATTTATGGCAAAAAAAGTTAAACTGAGTCCCCAAGAAAATTTTGAAAATTACTATAAAGAAATTTACAAAGAACGTTGGGAGATATTAAAAAACTCACTGACTCAAGAACCAGCACCCATAAATTTAAGTGATGAACTTGTTAAACCTTATTATATGGATCAAGCTTCTATTATTGCTTCTTCATTTTTACCAGTTAAACCTGGAGATAAAGTACTTGATATGTGTGCAGCCCCAGGAGGCAAAACTTTAAATCTGGCCTTAAAACTTCAAGGAAATGGTTTATTGATTTCAAATGATCGTTCTGCAACACGTCGAGGAAGATTAAAAAAAGTTATTTCTTCTTGCCTTGATGAAAACCTTAATAAAATAATCAAAGTCACTTCTTATGATGCAACAAAATGGATGCTATATGAAAAAGACATTTATGACTGTGTTCTTCTTGATGCACCTTGTTCCAGTGAAAGACATGTTATCTTAGATAGCAAAGCTTTAAGCCAGTGGAGCGTTCAAAGACCAAAAAGATTAAGTTATCAACAGTTTGCAATGCTTGCAAGTGCTTTAGAAGCTGTCAAAATCCAAGGTTTTGTTCTTTATAGTACTTGCTCAATTACACCCCAAGAAAATGAAAAGGTAATTGAAAAACTTTATAAAAAAAGAGAAGGAAGATTTTTAGAAATACCGATTTCTTCCCCAATAGCTGAAAAATGTGAACATGGTCAAATAATTCTTCCTGACAAAAATGAGAATATTGGGCCACTGTTTTTTTGTCTTTTAAAGAGGATCTTATGAAAAATAAAATTAGTATTGTTGAATGTAACGATTACACCAGTGAAAATTTAAGAAAAGCCTTAAGAGAAGCTGTACAAAAAAGCCCAATGCCTTTAGTAAAAGGAAAATCAGTCCTTTTGAAACCAAATATTTTATCTGATTCTGACTCCAGTGCATGTATTACAACAAATCCTGAATTTTTAAGAGAAGTAATACATCTATTAAAGGAAGAAGGCGTTTCTAAAATTTATGTTGGTGATTCCCCAGGGCTGGCTCCCCTTGGCTTCAAACCTGTTAAATGCGGTATTTATGACGTTATAAAAGAAGAAGATGTAACTTGGGTTGATTTTGTTAAAAACCATACTACCCATAACTTAACTATTGGAAATAAAAAAATTAATCTTCCTTTAGCAACAATAATAAATGAAGTTGATTTGATTTTTAGTCTTCCAAAATTTAAAACTCATGAGCTCATGTATGCAACAGGTTCAATAAAGAATTTATTTGGTCTAGTGCCAGGACTTCACAAAAGTCCAAACCACCTTTATTTTCCTTCTCGAAATAGTTTTGCTAAGCTAGTTGTTGAAATTTATAAAATTGTTAAACCTGACTATACAATAATGGATGGAATAATTGGAATGGAAGGTCCAGGCCCAGCAAATGGAAAACCTAAAGCAATGAACTTAATTATTGCAGGATCTAGTTTACCGGGCGTTGATGCAGCTCAGGCCATAATTATGGGTTACTCGCCAATGCAAATTCCTATATTAAGAGAATTACAAAGCCAAAAATTATTTAACCTTGTTGATAATGAATATCCAGCTTTAAATTTTAAAGACCTTCCTGATAAAAACTTTGAAAAAATCAAAATAAGAGAAAAGACAAAGTTCTTTTCTTCTTTAATTATTCCATTTCTTTCAAAAGGTTTAGAAGAAAAAAAACAAAAACTTGAAAAAACTCCAGTTTTTAATGATAATTGCATAAAATGTGGTAGATGTGTTAAAATATGTCCTGCAAAGGCTTTAACAATGACTGACCATGGAGTCAAAATTGATACAAAAAAATGTATAAGATGTTACTGTTGTCATGAAGTTTGCCCTGCAAATGCGATAGACATAGTGGGGAGAAACTAGTGAATAGAACTTATTTGTTTACCCTTTTATTTGGAATTGTTCCCATTTCAGAACTTAGAGGTGCTATTCCATTTGGATATTTTAATGGAATTCCTCTTTATTTGGCAATCATTTTAGGAATTGGTAGCAATTTATTAGTCTATCCTATATGTATTTTCTTTTTAAACCATATTAACGATTTTCTTTGCCATCATATTAAAAAATACAATTCTTTCTATTTGAAGATGAAAAAAAATGCTATTAAAAGAATTAATAAAAAAATTCTTAAATTTGGTTACCTTGGACTAATGGTTTTTGTTGGTATTCCTCTTCCAATAACAGGAGCTTGGACTGCAACTCTAGGTTCTTGGATTCTTAATCTTGATCAAAGAAAATCTTTATTGTTTATAAGTCTAGGTGTATTGATGAGTGGCGCAATTATAGGTACAATTTTGTTTATGGGAGTTGGGTTTAACTCAATTTTCCTAAAAAGAGTATAAATTTTAAGTTTTAAAAGGACCCAATATGGATAAATACTTTAACTTTTCTGAGCATCCAGTAACAAGTTTTTATGGTGAAAATTGTTTTACCATGGAAAAAATGAAAAAATATCTTTCCCCCTCAGCTTTTTCACAACTTGAACAAGTAAACCAAGGAAAAAGATTTTTAAACAGTGAATTAGCCCAAGAAGTTGCCACAGCAATGAAAAATTGGGCTCTTGAAAAAGGTGCAACCCATTTTACTCACTGGTTTCAGCCTCTTACAGGTTTGACTGCAGAAAAACATAATTCATTTATTCATCCAGAAGAAAATGGAACCATTATAATGGATTTCTCAAAAAATGAACTTATAAAAGGTGAAGGAGATGCATCTAGTTTTCCTTCTGGTGGCCTTAGAGCTACTTTTGAGGCTAGAGGTTATACAACTTGGGACAGTAGCTCCCCTGCCTTTATTAAAGATGTAAATGGTGCAAAAGTTTTGTATATTCCAACTGCTTTTTTTTCCTTTAACGAATCAGCACTAGATAAGAAAGTTCCACTCTTAAAATCAAATCAATATCTTGAAAAACAAACCTTAAGAATTTTACATATTTTGGGAAATGAAAAGGTACAACACATTAAAATTAATGTGGGACCTGAACAGGAATATTTTTTGGTAGACAAAAAATTCTACGATTCAAGGCCTGATTTAAGATTATGTGGGAGAACTATTCTTGGAAATCTTGCCTGTAAGGGTCAGGAATTAAATGACCACTATTACGGAACAATTAATGAAAGAGTTACTTCTTTCATGAAAGAACTTAATATTGAACTTTGGAAACTTGGAATTAGTAGCAAGACTCAACATAAAGAAGCAGCACCAAATCAATTTGAACTAGCAACTGTTTACGAAAAGGCTAATCTTGCTATAGATCATAATCAATTATTAATGGATCTTATTCAAAGTATTGCCTTACATCATGGTATGGTTGCCTTACTTCATGAAAAACCTTTTAATGGAGTTAATGGTTCTGGAAAACATAACAACTGGTCAATTTCAACTGATGAAGGTCATAACTTATTTTCACCAGGAGAAAATGTACAAGACAACCAACTTTTTCTTTTAATGTTAACAAGTTTTATAAAAGCATCTGATCTTTATTCACCAATTTTACAAGCTAGTACTACAAATAGTAGTAATCAACATCGACTTGGGGGATTAGAAGCTCCTCCTTCAATTATTTCAATATATCTTGGAAAAAAGCTAACTTCAATTTTGGATGATATTACAAATGATAAAATTTGTGAAAACAACTTAGATGAATGCAAAGATTCTTTTAAACTTGGAATCTATGCTCTTCCTAAACTTCCTAAAGATTTAACAGATAGAAACAGAACCAGTCCACTAGCCTTCACTGGAAATAAATTTGAATTTAGAATGCCTGGTTCTAGCCAATCTTTGGCTGATTCTACAACAGTTTTAAACGCTATAATGGCAAGGTCCCTAAAAGAGGCAGCTGATAGACTTGAAAATGCTGAGAACATTAACCTTGAACTTCATTCTATAATAAAAGAAAATTACCTCAATCATAAAAGAATTATTTTTAATGGAGATGGGTATAATAACACTTGGCTTCAAGAGGCAAAAGCAAGAGATTTGCCAATTCCTGAAAATCCTATTGAATCTATTGTGCAATATTCTAGTGAACTTTCCATAGAGTTGTTTGAAAGTGAAAATATCTTTTCAAGGCAAGAGCTAGAAAGTAGAACAACTATTAACCTTCAGACCTATTCAAAACAGATAAATATTGAAGCTACTATGATGATTGAAATGATTCAAAAAGGAATTATTCCTGCTGTTACTACTTTTTTGAATACCTTCACTCAATCCATTATCAATCAAAAGAAGCTCTTTCTTCCTTCTACAAAACAAACACAGATTGCAATATTCCTTTCTCAAGAACTTGAATCAACAATTGGTTTGACACAGAGTTTACATAGTGCACTAAGTATTGCTCATGCTAAAAATAGTGATCCACTAGCTGAGGCTAATTATTATCAACAAGAAATAAATCCTTTACTTGAAGAAATAAGGATTCATGCAGATAAGCTAGAAATTTATACTGATAAAAATTTATGGCCTTATCCTTCTTATGATAATCTTCTATTCAAGCTATAATAATTTATGTTTTTTTTGATATTAATTTAATGAATATTACATATCTATAATATATAATATTCATTATTTTTTTATATAATTTTTATACTATTTTTATTCTTATTTAATATTCATCTATATGCTTTTTATAGAATTCTCTTAGTGCAAAACGGATACCAGCAGCCCAACCCAATCCCATACCTTGGAAAAGTTCTTCTAACTCTTTTTTTACTGAAGGTTCAATAGAAAAGGTAGTTAGAATTTTATTTTCTTTTCCATTCTTTGAAATTGAATTACGAAAGAGTTTTTTTGTTTTTAAACTACCAATACTTTCATTCTCGCCTATTTTCTCAAAACTGGGGTTTTTCTTTAATGCCATAATTATCTCCAAATTACACTTTCTAATTCCAAAATTGCCTGCAAGGTTTTTGTTTTAATACCTCTACTGTATTCTTTAAACAGTTGTGGTACCATAGATGCTTCTTGAGCTTTCCTAAAAACCGGATCTACAGGAATTTTATAAACTGAAAAAGTTCCTTCACTTGCTGCAGATAAAATTTCTTTATGCTGCTTAATTCTCTCATCATATGAATTTATAATAATTTTAGAATGCTTTACATTACTTCTAAAGTTCTTCTTAATTTTTACTAATTCATTTTTAAAAATCTCCAAACCATCAAGACTGAAAACTTCTGGGGTCATCGGTGTAATAACCTCATCACTAGAAATCAAAGCAGCCGTTTCTAAACGTCCTAATCCAGGAGAAAGATCCAATATAACATGGATATAATTCTTCTTCAACTCTCTTATTGTATCCTGAATCACAAAAGGTTCCTCAGCCAATTTTGTTTCACTATAGTTTTTTAAGTTACCATTAATTCCAAAAGTAGGAATTATATACAGGTTCTCTAACTGTGAAACTTTTACAATCGCTTCCTCAATAAAACAATTACCCCGTATAACATCCGCTAGTTCATATTTAGGTGCTTCCTTTAAAAACCAAGAAGAAATACTACCTTGGGGGTCAACGTCAATAATAAGGGTTTTATAACCTTCCATCGCAGACTGGCAAGCAAGTGTTCCAGATATTGTAGTTTTACCAACTCCACCTTTTTGTAAATGAAATGCTAGCGCTTTCCCCATTAATAGCCCCTCATGTTTATTATATATTTGAAATTCTGGGAACACAATAGTTGATATTTAAAATTAGTTAATTACTATTCTTTTTATTAGATTTAGTTTATAAAAGGTAGTATAGATGTATTTATCTATATATTTTTACTTATCTTATTTAATATTTCTATATAATAATCATATTAAATCAATAATTTTATATTTAATATTTATTTAATTATTAAAGTGTTTTTTACTTAATTATATAAATATTAATCAACTACAAAAGGACAAGATTCTTTGAAAGAATTACTAATAAAGATTTTAAATGATTCATCTTCTACATCTTTTTCATAATAGTATTTATCATTTTCATCACCTTCAGGAGCAACTGGAATTTGTCCTTGATGTATACGTCCTATTAGCGAGTCATAATCTTTAAACAAAGTAACATCTGGATTATTCCTTAAATACTCATCTTCTAAAAAATTAAAATTTACTTTGTCTTTTTTTATATCAAAATTTGATAAAGTTGGATATTTAAAATCAAATAAATCAAAAAAAGAAGATTGTTCCTTTTCAGGTTTAGTACATTGACTAATTTGCTTTATTAAGAAAAGAAAGGTTCCAAGTACAAAGAAGATTCCGATATAAATCACAACATCATAAAGACTTATTTTATGATTTGAAATAACTTCTTGATTATTTTCTATCAAAATTTTTAATTTTACAAAAGAAACCTTAAATTTTAAACTTGTAAGATAATTTGCATAATAATAAAAATTATTTTTAAAAATTGTCAATAAAAGATTAAAAAAGGACATAGTATTATCCATAATAGAATTCCAAAGAGATGAGGCATAAAGGAACCCTCCCAATCCTGTTAGAGTCAAAATTGAAAATAATTTCTTATTTTGCATCTTCATCTCCTTTTATATCTAAAAAGATTTCAATACCTTAATATGGGTTTCTGTCTTTTCCATTTTCTCTTCAAATTCAGCTTTTTTAGATTTTTCTTTGTCTATCGCTTCTTTTTTTGCAAAAGAAATAAATTTCTCATTTGCAAGTTTTGCGTTAGATTCTTTAAGAGATTTCTGAATTTTTAATAAATCCTTCTTTAGTTTATCAATTTCCTGTTCAACATCAAGGGCTTCACGTACAAATACGTAAAGATTATAACCACTTAAAGCTACAGGTAGAGCTCCCTCAACACTTAAAGTACCTTTCGAATCTATTTCAAAACTACTTGCTTTTACAAAATTGGAAATTAAAGTCTTGTTTTCAAACAAGAAATCAACCGTTTCATTATTTTGTTCATCAGGCTTTAAAATAACTTTAATCCGTTTTTCTGGGGAAATTACTAGTTCTGATCTTACATTCCTTATTGCTTTAACAATATCTTGAAGGCTCAACATTTTTGCATTTTCTTTTTCAGCTATAAACTGCTGTTCATATTCTGGATATGATGAATCAATAATCATTCCTTGAGTACTTGGAAGTTTGTCATATATTTCTTCTGTAATAAAGGAAAGGAATGGATGCATTAATTTCAAAGATTTTATTAGAAGATCTAAAAGCAAAGTTACTGCTTTGTTCTTTTTATCAGCATCTTCACTATAAAGGTCACTCTTACATATTTCTACATACCAGTCACAATAATCATTCCAGAAAAAGTCATAAATAGCTTGGCTTGCTTCATTAAATTTATAACTTTCAATTGAAGAACGGGTCTTTTTCACTGCTTCATTAAATTTATGATAAATCCATTTATCTATTACATTTTTCTTTACATCTTCAATTTTTAGAGATTGTGTTCCATCAAGATTCATAAGTATAAATCTTGTTGCATTCCAAATCTTATTAGCAAATTTTGAACCAAGCTTAAAGGTATCCATATCAATTAAGATATCCTGACCTTGGGTTGATAAATAGCATAAAGTAAATTTCATAGCATCTGCACCATAAAGTTCGGTAACCTTTATAGGATCAATACCATTTCCAAGACTTTTGCTCATCTTTCTTCCCTGGTTATCACGGACTAAACCTGTAATATAGATATCTTTAAAAGGAACTTTACCAAAAAACTCCAAACTTGCCATTATCATTCTACTTACCCAGAAGAAAATAATATCATATCCTGTAACTAATGACTGAGTTGGGAAGAATTTTTCTAAATCAGGGGTTTTGTCCGGCCAACCTAATGTACTAAAAGGCCATAGCCAAGAACTGAACCAGGTATCAAGAACATCTGTTTCCTGTCTTATATCTTTACTACCACATTTATCACAACAGTCAGGATCTTCCCTCTTAACCATTACCTGTCCACATTTATTACAATACCAAACTGGAATTCTATGTCCCCACCAAAGTTGACGACTAATACACCAATCTCGAATTCCTTCAAGCCAGCGTACATAAGTATTTTCCCAACGTTTTGGATAAAAATTTACTTCTCCTTGTTTCCAAGCCTTCAAAGCTTTCTCGGCCATTGTATCCATTTTGACAAACCATTGTTCACTTAAATATGGTTCAACCACTGTATTACAACGATAACAATGCCCTACTTCATGATTGTGTTCTTTTTCTCCAAGAAGATAGCCTTGTTCTTTTAAATCTTCTACAACAAGCTTCCTTGCTTTAACTACATCCATTTTTCGGTATTTTTCAGGAACATTTTCATTGAGTGTACCATCTGGATTAAGAAGATTTATAGCTTCAAGGTTGTGTCTTTTCCCACAATTCCAGTCATTTGGATCATGAGCTGGGGTAATTTTGACCATGCCTGTTCCAAATCCAATATCTACAAAGCTATCGGCAATTATTGGAATTTCCCTATCGGTAAGGGGAAGAGAAATCATTTTACCCACAAGAGAGGTATAACGTTCGTCTTCAGGGTTAACAGCAACTGCTACATCCCCAAACATTGTTTCAGGTCTAGTAGTAGCAATAGTAATGCTTCCACTACCGTCTGCATAAGGATACTTTACATCATAAAGTTTTCCTGGAACTTCGCTGTGTTCAACTTCATCATCAGCTAAAGCAGTTCCACATTTTGGACAATAATTAACGAGGTAATTACCTTTATATATCATTCCACGCTCATAAAGGGTAACAAAGCTTTCTCTTACAGCTTTGCTTAAACCTTCGTCCATGGTAAATCTTTCACGATCCCAATCACAACTACATCCAATCTTTTCTAATTGTTTTGCAATTATATCATGGTGTTGATTTTTAACTTCCCAAGTTTTTTCAAGAAATTTTTCTCTTCCAAGGTCCTGTCTAGTTTTACCTTCTTTAAGAAGTATTCTCTCAACTACATTTTGAGTTGCTATTCCAGCATGGTCTGAACCGGGGACCCACAAAGTTGATTTACCAATCATTCGATTATATCGAATAATGACGTCTTGAATACCATTATTTAAAGCATGTCCCATATGAAGGATACCGGTGACATTCGGAGGTGGCATAACTATCGTAAAGGTATCCTTTTTATCCATATTAGGGCTAAACTTTCCAGCTTCTTTCCATTGTGAATAGATACGATCTTCAAAATCCTTAGGGTTATACGCCTTTTCCAACTCTATCGCCTTTAACTTCATGACAACCTCCATAACAAGAAAAAAATTCTTTTTAATACTACCTAAATATAAATAAAAATACAAGAAAAAAAAGACCTACCTTGTCTTGAACACGGTAAATCTTTGTATTTTCATCTAATTCCTACTTATTAAAAAGTTAAAAATTTAATTCCCACTACTTGGCTCACTTAAATCAGCTTCATCTTCACTTAAATCTTCAGTACTGTCAAACTCTACAGGTTGAACACCTTTAATATGAAGATCAACGGTATAACCACGGTCATCAAGATTTGTTAGAATTTCTTCAAGGGTGTAATCATCCAAAGTCTGAATTTGAGGTTCTCTAACACTTACCATTGAAACGTTATTTTCATTAATATCAGTATTTATACCTGTATTTGGAATAAATTCTTGAGAGTCTCCCTGTCCACCCCAAATTACAGTTGCAAAAATAAGGGTAAAAGCAGCAGCAACTCCTAACATTCCACCGAAACTGACTTTGATTTTTTTATGTATAAGACTAGGTTTTTTTTTATTAAAATAGTTTTTTTCCATAAAAGATAAAACTTTCTCTTGCCTAGGGGCTATTTCATCATCTGTAAGTTGTGCACTACAAACCATTTTCTTTAAATTTTTTAATCTATTTAAACGTTCTTTACAAGCAACGCAATAACTCAAATGTTCTTCAACCTGTGTTTTCCAAGGCTCAGAAAGTTCCCCATCAAGGTAGGTATTTAAAATTTGATCATCAAGGCACATGTATTTCCTCCCCGCTGAGCATCGATTCAAGTTCTTTACGAGCTCGATGGACCCTAACTTTAACATTACTTTCCGAAATCCGCAGAACCTGTGAAATTTGTTTATAGTTCAAACCTGCGTACTCTTTAAGTACTATTATCGTTTTGTATATCTCAGGCAATTGCTCCACAGCTTTTCTGACTGCCTGAGTAGATTCTTCTTTCAAAAGCTCACTTGCTCCATCTTTGTCATAAGACTTTGCATGTGGAAGCTTTTTAAGCTTCTCTATGGAATTTCTTTCTCTTGATTTTCGCTTCACTTGATTAATAGCTAGATTTTTTGTAACCCTAATCAACCAATATTTTGCATCATCAACAGTATCAAATACCATATCTTTATCATAGAATCGTATGAAAGCATCCTGACAAATATCCTCCGCAACGTCCTTGTTGTAGGTAACATGATAAGCCACCCTCATAATTACAGGGAAAACTTCTTCATATACTCGTTTGAATTCTGCTTCATTACTACTTCTTATTTCCATAACTATAAACTCTTCTGTAACAAAAAGGTTACATCTTTTTTTCTATAAATGAACCATCTTTTGTATCTTTTACCAAATAGCCTAATTCATCAAGTTTTTGTCTCAAATTATCAGCTTTTGAATAATCTTTGTCCAATTTTGCTTGGTTTCTATCTTTCAACAAATCCAAAGCTTCCTTATTCGTCACCTCTTGTTTTTTCTCTAACTTAAGAGATTTAAAGTTAAATCCAAAAATCTCATCCATATAATAGCAAAGAGAGAGTTTCTCTGCACTACTGACATCGTCATTCTTAATCAAATTCCAAAAATCAGCCAATGCCCTTGGAGTGTTAAGGTCATTAGTTATATGTTCATCAAATTCACTTTTAATTTCCAAAACTTTTTTGTCAGAAATCTCTTCTATCGAAGGAATTCTATCACAGTCTAGTGTATTTTTCAAACTAATAATTCTATCAAAAGCACCTCTTCTAGCTATTCTTGCTCCATCAAGAGCTTTATAACTAAACTGAAGTTGGGTTCTATAATGCCCACCTAGGCAAAAATATCTATAATCAAGTGGGTCATATCCTTCATCTTTTAAAACATGCATGGTTAAAAAGGTTCCATTACTCTTACTCATTTTGCCTTTATCAGATAGTAAAAATTCTCCATGCAACCAGTAATTTACCCAAGTTTTACCTGTAGCGGCTTCACTCTGTGCAATTTCATTTGTGTGATGGACTGGTATTGCATCAACACCTCCACAGTGAATATCAAAATGTTCTCCAAGATATTTCATACTCATAGCGCTACATTCGATATGCCATCCTGGATAACCTCTTCCCCAAGGGGAGTCCCACATCATGGCTTGATGTCCAAATTTACTTTTGGTAAACCATAAAACAAAATCTAAAGGATTTTTTTTATTATCATCTACACAAATTCTAGCACCACTTTTTAGTTCATTCAAATCCAATCTTGCAAGCTTACCATAATCATCAAGAGTATCAATACTGAAATATACGTTACCTCCAGATACATAGGTATGGCCACCTTTTTCAAGGCGTTCTATCAATTTAATCATATCCGCAATATGATCAGTTGCTTTACATATTATTTGGGGCCTAATCATATTTAGGCAATCAAAATCAGCAAAAAAGGCTTCGGTGTATTTTTTTGAGATATCCCAAACGCTACTTCCAGTCTCTCTGGCGCTTTTTTCAAGTTTATCCTCTCCTTCATCTCCATCTCCAACAAGATGACCAACATCGGTAATATTCATAACGTGTTTAACTTTATAACCGTAATGGACTAGGGTTCTTTTTAATATATCTTCAAAAAGAAAAGTTCTTAAATTTCCAATATGTGCAAAATTATATACTGTGGGTCCACAGCAATAAAGTCCTACCTGCCCTGGCTTAATAGATTTGAATTCTTCAATTGACCTTGACATAGTGTTATATAAACGTACGCTCATAAAAAACTCCTGTTGAATTGTTACTAAATTCAGGATAACATGTACCCATGTCACACAGAATAAGTAATTTTCAAGAAAAAAGCAATAAAACACTTAATCTTAAAGATTATAGTTCCATAAAAGCCGGCCCTATTCTTAAAAATTGTTTTTTTCCTAAATCAACAGAAGAGTTTTCAAAGATTTATCAAAGGCTTATTTTAGATGAAGAAAAACCAGTAATTCTTGGTAGTGCAACAAATTCCCTTATCTCACTTAGTTTTGAAAATCAACCTTTTATTATTACTAGCTTAATTAATGAGTTTTCTGTTAAAAATAATTGCATTCAGGTTTCTAGTGGTTATAATTTATCTTCACTGATATCAAAAGCTAATTCTGAAGGTTTTTCGCAAATTGAACAGTTAATTGGAATACCCGGCACAATTGGAGGAGCTTTATTTTCAAATTCTGGAAGTAAAGATTCCAACATAGGTGATTTTCTAGAAAGGGTTACCATTATCGATCCATCTCTTAAGATTATTGAACTTACAAAGAAAGAATGCTGTTTCTCTTATCGTTCTTCAATTTTTAAAAACAATAACTTTGTAATTCTTTCAGCTTCTTTTAGATATCCCCAAATAACTACGGAAAAAGAAAAGATAAAAATTAAAAAACAAAAATTAAAAATTCTACAATTAAAAAAAGATTCAGGCCTTTTTGATTATCCCTCTCTTGGATCTTATTTTAAAAATCCTTCAAATTATTCAGCCGGTTATCTTCTAGAAGAAGCTAAAGTAAAAGAACTAAAGGTAAAGGGTGCCTCAATCAATCCCAAACATGCAAATCAAATTATTAACATAGATAAAAAAGCTCAATCACAAGATATTTACGATCTTGGTGAAATTTGTAAATTTAAGGTGAAAGAAAAATTTAACATCATTTTAGAAAAAGAAATCTCAGTTTTTGGATTTTAAAAATAAAAAATTTTATTTTAAAGTGACAAGAATTATGTTAAAATCTTATAAAAAGGGGAATGGGTTTTAATTATTTTTTTAAAAGTTATTTTGACTAAATTATTAATAAATCCAATATAACCAATTCTAATTAAGGACTAACAAATGAATATTTGCAAATTACTTTTCTCAAAGATTTTATTAGGTCTTTTTTTTATATTTTTTCTTTTGTTTTTTACTGGATGTTCTTCCATGAAAGCCCTAAAGGATGTTAACGAAAATCCAATAAATATTGTGAGGGGCAATCCAGAAAATCCAGCAATGGTAAAGGAATACTTAGAAAACGTTTTAGCTTTTCCTGAAGGACGTGAAGTCAAAGCATTTAATAGAAAACCATATTCACCTGAAAATAAAAAGACACTTTTTATGCATCATAGTTTTTATGTTTTTTTAAAGGATGGTAAAATTGAACATTCACTAGTATTTACGGCTACCCCTAAAGGATCCGAACAAAAAGGGAACTGGATGCTAGATGCTGAAAGTGATATTGATTCCTATAAGATGTTTATAAATTCAAATAATCCATGGCAAGTAGAGGAGTATCAAACTTCTAAATATGGTTCAAGATTAAACCTTGAAGGAACTACAAAGAATATATTAAAAAGATTAGAAAAGGAATATTCATTTTTTGGTCCGGCAAGCGTAAGGGACTTACCTTGGTATCATTTCCTCTGGTTAACAGTTACTCCACCACCAATTCTAACATTAGGCTCTATTTTAATAGTTTCTATTCATAAAGATAATTGCAATTCTGCAGTTCTAGAAACAATGGTTTGGGATAAACCTGAAGTAATATAAAATTAAAGGACATGAAATTCATGTCCTTTATTAATCAATTATTAAAGTTACTATTTTATATTAACAATTAGTCTTTTTAGTTCAGGACGTTTTTCTAAGTCTTTTACCAAACCTCTTGCTCTACCTTTATTAACATAATCTTTTTCTTCAAAAGTATAATGGAAATTTGTATGAACATCATAAGTTCCCTGCATAAGAGCAAAAGCATCTTCAGTCATAACTAATTCTTCATCAGTAGGAATAACAAGAATTTTAACTGGAGAATCATCTGTTGATATTTCAAGTTCAGCATTTCTGCATCTTGCAATTTCATTTTTATCCGTGTCAAGTTTTATCCCTAAGCTCTCAAGTCCTTCCAATGCGCCTTTTCTAATATGTTCAGCCATTTCACCAACACCAGCGGTAAAGACTACAGCATCTACTCTACCAAGAAGAGCTGCATAAGCACCAATATATTTCTTAATTCTTCTGCATTCCATTGCTACGCCAAGTTGGGCTTTCTTGTCTCCATTAATAGCTGCACTTTGAACATCTCTTCTATCAGAATAACCACAAATTCCTTGTAAACCAGATTTTTTATTTAAAGCTGTATCCATTTCAGAAGCACTCATACCTGTTAGATTCATTATGTAAGGCATAATCGCAGGATCCATATCTCCACTTCGAGTGCCCATTACAAGACCCTCTAACGGAGTAAGTCCCATTGAGGTATCAATGCAGATTCCGTTTTTAACTGCACAAACACTTGCTCCATTACCAATATGACAAATAATAACATTTGTATCGGCATTCTTCTTTCCAAGAATTACTGCTGCTCTTTTAGCACAATACAAATGGCTCGTTCCGTGGAATCCATATCGACGAACATTATATTTGGTATACCATTCATAAGGAAGAGCATACATAAAAGCTTCAGGTTCCATTGTTTGATGCCAAGCAGTATCAACAATTATTGCATGTGGAATATTTGGCATTACTTTTCTAGCAGCCTCAATTCCCATTATATTAGCTGGCATATGAAGAGGTCCAAGAGGAATTACAGTTTTTAAATCTTCAATTACTTTATCAGTTACCAAAGTAGATTGTTTAAAAAGTTCTCCACCATGTAAAACTCTATGTCCTACTGCCCCAATTTGGTTAATATTTTCAATAACACCATATTCTTTATCAACAAGCATTTTGATAATTAACTCAATTGCCTCTTTGTGGGTAGGAGAAGAAAAACGTTGGTTAAATTCAGGTTTTCCATTTGCCTTATGCTCTATAGTTGAATATTCAAGTCCAACACGTTCTACTACACCGACTGCCAAAACATCTTTATTATCCCAGTCGTAAACTTGATACTTCGCTGAGGAACTACCACAATTCAAGGTTAAAATTACCATAAATACTCTCCAAAATTAAATTGTGAGCAAGAAACTGCTCATTAAGCTTACTGAATTTAAACACAAATGAAAAAATTAATCAACGTTAAAGACAAATCAAAAAAAGTTAAAATTTTTAATTTCAAAAATTTATTTATTCATCAAAAAAGGAATTAATGGAGCTTATATAATGGAGAAGTATTTATGACTATTACCAAACTAAGGTTTTTTGCCTTAACATTTTTTTTAATTATTTTTTCATTTTCTATTTATGGGAAAACTTTAACTTTATCCCAGACAAGTTTGAAGGAGGGGCATCGTCTTAGTTTTGACTTTCAAGATAATTCAATAAGGCTTTTTGGAGCCTTAAAAATGGATGAACACAATTTTGAAATTTTATTTCCAAGAACTCTTCAATTTCAAAGTAATAACCTTTTTTTCGGACAATTTAATCCTTCTGGAACTTTTAGACTTCTTTTATACCCAATGGATCTAGCTTTAAGTGAAGATTCAAATAGCAAAATATTTTCTCCAGGTATGAAATTATCAGGGCCTAGTCAACTAACTGGTTTAATCTATTCTCCAATGAAAGAACTTAGTTTTTTAAAAACAAGTCCAGTTTATAATTCCACTTCTTTAGATACAATCGGTATTTTTTTTAATAGTCCCTGTTTTTATGTAAATGATTTACTCTTTCTTAACGCGCCTAAATCATCAAATGGACCTTATCAAATTGATTGGGATGTTTTTTCTTTTCAAAAAATTATTAATTTTATTATTATTGGAGGCAAAATAAGCAGTGAATTCTTCACATCTTCTTGGTATTTGCAAAATGCTTATAGAAAAAATTCATCAATCTTTTTCAATTATTCTCTAAATTTTTCTTTTTTTATCAAAAATATGACTTTTAGTTATACAAAAAAACAAGGGCAAAATATAATAGAACCTCTTTTAATTCATAGTAAACTTTTCCCTGCAGTTATTAATAAGTATTCATTTATGAGTAAATCTTCACCTTCAGTTAATTTTGAAATAAACTATTCAATTAGTGAATACCCCGGTCCCAAAATTTCTGGAAAATCTCAAAGAAGAATTTATCTTATGCAATTAATAATTTCTCAAGAAATTTTTTCTTATTCAAAGTCAATAAAAAACGAATATAGTGAAAAGAGAAAACAAATTATAACTTCAAACCAAATAATACAATTTGAAATTCCTACAAAAAAACACCCTTGTAAATTCTCACTAGAAATTAAAGATATGCAGGAATTTAATCTAAAATTTTCCACTTTAAATTTAGATATCGATTATCAAATTGAGAAAGAAATTGTAAAGATTACTATTAAACATACTTTTCAAGATTCAAACAAAACTTTGACCATTAGTTTTGATCAAGATCAAGTTTTTTCTTTTAGTTTTAAAATGAATTTTTGAAGAAGAATGAAGAAATGTGTAAATATTGTGAAGTTAAAAACATTATAATTTTTATTTGATATTATTTTCTTAATTATTTTTAGGAGGAAAATACATGAAAACGTTAAAGAAAAAATCTATTTTAGTTTTCGGTATTGTTTTAATCGTTTTTGCACCTTTGATGGCTTCTTATGAAGGGCTATCAATTTCAACCCCTTATCCATCACTTAACATTGAAAACAGTGATAGTAATATGATTATTTTTAATTTAAAAGTTAAAAACTACAATATGACCCCAGAAAGAGTTGATCTTAGTGTGGCCAATCTTCCAAAAGGATGGGAGTATCAATTTATAGGTGGAGGCGGACTTGTAAATGCAGTTTTTGCCGAACCTGAAGATTCAGCTGATGTTCAACTTTGGATAATTCCAGATAGCAAAGTTATTGCTGGTTCTTACGATTTTTCGGTTTTAGCAAAAGGTGAACAAAGTTCAAGTTACAGTCTTCCTCTTACAGTTTTTCTAGGACAAAAGTTACCTGAAAGGCTACAAATGGAAAGTGAACTTCCTTCTGTAGAAGGGACTCCAGATTCCACCTTCAGCTTTACAATAGATTTACAAAATAACAGTGCTGCTGAAACTACTATTAATTTAAAATCTGTAGTATCCGACGGTTTTTCTGCAGGTTTCACTGAAAGTTATTCAACTGATAAACTTAGCAATGTAACTTTAAAGGCTGGAGAATCTAAGAAATTAAAAGTAACTGTTAATCCACCTCAAGGAGTATCTGAAGGAACTTATCCAGTAAAGGTTATTGCTGCAACAGCAACTACAAGTGCTCAGGCAGAAGTTACTCTTAACATAAAAGGACAGGCAAATTTAACCTTAAGTGGGGATCAAGGGTTATTAAGTTTTTCTGCAATAGCTGGAAAGGAAAAAATAGTTACCTTAATTCTTAAAAATACTGGTTCTGCAGAAGCAACTAACATCCAACTTAGTGATAGTTCTCCTTCTAATTGGAAAGCTGAATTTTCTCCTAAGGCTGTTGAGAAAATTGCACCAGGAGAACAAGCTACTGTAAAAATGACTGTAACTCCTTCAAGTCAGGCAATAACGGGAGATTATGGCTTAAAAGTAAGTGCTCAATCTAGCACCTCAGGAAATATTTCTCAACAGTTTAGAGTAACAATAAAAACATCTTCTCTTTGGGGAATTGTCGCCGTTTTAATTATTGCTGCAGGTGTAATAATTCTTTTGTTAGTAATGAAAAAATATGGAAGAAGGTAAGACAAAATGAAAGATGAGGTATTAAAGGTACAAGATTTAACTAAAATTTACCCCAACGGAAAAGTTGCAGTAAACAAAGTTTCCTTTACCTTGAACAAAGGCGAAATCTTCGGAATGCTTGGACCTAATGGTAGTGGAAAAACTACCACAATTCTTATGTTACTTGGACTTCTTGATGCCACAAAAGGTTCAGTTTCAGTTCTAGGTTATAATCCACTTAGAACTCCTCTTGAAGTCAAAAAAAGAGTAAGTTATCTTCCAGATTCTGTGGGTTTTTATTCAAATTTAACGGCTTATGAGAATGTTGATTATACCACTAGGTTTTTAAATTTAGATGGGAAAGAAAGAAGAGCTAGGATTGATAAGGCTTTTAAAAAAATAAGACTTTACAATAATAGAGATGATAAGATAAAAACTTTTTCACATGGTATGAAACAACGATTAGGCCTAGCTGAAGTTTTAATAAAAGAACCTGATATTGCAATACTTGATGAACCCACTCAGGGATTAGATCCTGAAAGTGTTGCTGAATTTTTAGATATCATTAGATCTTTTAGGGATGATGAAAATATGAGCGTACTTATTTCTAGTCATCAACTTAACCAAGTTCAATCCGTATGTAACCGTGTGGGTCTTTTTAGTCAGGGTAGTCTAATTACCTATGGGACAGTAAAAGAACTCTCAGAGGAACAATTTGGTACTAATCGTATAATTAATTTAACATTAGAAGAAGATGCTGATATTTCAGAAATAACTCATAGCATTGAGGGAATAAACCAAACGAGAAAAATAGCTCCTGGTCAATGGATTTTTACTTGTACTAAAGATATAAGATCAAAACTCGTAAAAGCTTTGGTGGATAACCGGCTAAATATCAATTCAGTGAATCTTCAACTACATTCACTTGAAGATATTTACCGTTCTTTTTTTGAGGAGGTAAAAAATGTCACAGAATAAAGGTCATGCTTTAACTGGATTAAATGTAGTATTTGTAAAAGAATTTCATGATTTTACCCAGAGCGTAAGAATGGTGGTACTAACTATTTTAATTCTTTTAACTGCTGGTACTAGTATTTATGTCGCTACTCAAACAGTGAAGTCTTGTGTTGGTGAGGATAACTTTCTACTACTAAGTCTTTTTACTTTATCTAAAAGCCCAGTTCCATCTTTTTTGACTTTGATGTCCTTTCTTGTGCCTCTTACAGGAATTGCTCTAGGTTTTGATGCTGTAAATAGTGAATTTCAAAATAGAACTTTACCAAGAGTTTTGTCTCAACCAATTTATAAGGATGTACTTTTATTTGGAAAGGCTTTGGGTTCTTTGGCTTCAATGGCTTTAGTTCTTTTATCACTTTGGCTTTTTGTAATTGGTTTTGCAATGCTTTTTTTAGGGGTCCCTCCTACGGGTGAACAAATTAGTAGAGCAATGGTTTATTATCTTATTACTCTTTTATACGGAGTTCTTTGGTTTGTTATTGCATTATTTTTCTCAATAATATGCACCCAAAGTTCAACTTCTGCTCTAGTTTCCATTGCTTGCTGGTTATTCTTTATGATTTTTTGGCCTACTATTTGTCAGTTATTAAGTTATGCAATCGGTGGCACTAACTCGATAGTTGTAGCTAAAACAAATTCTGCTTTAGCTAGGATTTCACCGTATGTATTGTACAGTGAGGCTTCAATAGCTATTTTAAATCCAACTACAAGGTCTCTTGGAGTTGTTTTGTTCTATCAAATGGATGGCGCACTTGGTGGGTCACCACTACCTTTTGGTCAAAGTTTCTTGCTTATTTGGCCACAGCTTACTTCTTTCTTTGCTGCTATAATTCTAATATTTACTTTTGGATATATGAAATTTCAAAGAATGGAGATAAGAGTTTAAAAAATACAACCCATTGCATCAAAAACAATGGGTTATTTTATTTTTAATTATTTAAAAATTTCTAAGATTCGAAGTTGGAAACTTTGGTTCGCTGGTAACATTAATTCCAAGTTTTCTAAGGCCTGACCAATCTCCAGTTGAGGGTATATGACTCATGTGAGATTCACATCCTCTAAGTTCTTTTAATCGTTCTAAAGCCAATTTAGCATCAGTATTGATTGAGGCACTCATAGCCAAACAAATTAAAGTTTCATCAAGGTTTAATGAAATTCCTCTTCCTTTTAGTTCTTCTTTCTTAAGCTTTGTTACCGAATTTATTACAGTTCTAGGTATCAAATCCATATCTTTTTTAATTCCTGCAAGGGTTTTAAGGGCATTTAATACTAAAGCACTACTGGCATGCATCATTGGAGAATTATGGGCAGTAACCATTCGACCGTCTTTTAATTCCAAAGCCGCACTACAGGTAATTCCGTCATTCCCTTTTCCCTTTTTGATTGCATCTTCTAGGGCTTTAAGAGCGGGATTTACAGTATGTCGGTCTTCACATTCTAGACCAATTCTTTCCATTATTTTATGGCTTCTATCAACTGTTTCTTCAGTTCCAATTCCTTGAGCATATTCACAAAGTGCTCTGTAATAACGACGAATGATTTCCTGTTTACTGGCTTCTTGAATTACTTCATCATCAATTATTCCAAATCCAACTCTGTTTACCCCCATATCAGTGGGGCTGTTAAAGACACATTTAGTTCCAGTAATCTTTTCAAGAATCCTCTTAAGTAGTGGGAAAGCTTCCATGTCTCGGTTATAGTTAACTGCCATTTTACCTGTTTCACTTGCATAAAAATGGTCAATCAAATTGAAATCACCAATATCAGCTGTTGCTGCTTCATAAGCAATGTTGACAGGATGATCAATTGGTATATTCCAGACTGGAAAAGTCTCAAACTTTGAATAAGAACTCTTTCTCCCGGCTTTATAATCATGATACATTTGGCCAAGACAGGTTGCTAACTTACCGCTACCTGGTCCTGGGGCTGTAACAATTACTACTGGTTTTTCAGTTGGAATATATTCGTTTGATCCATATCCATCATCACTTACAACTCGGTCAAGATCATTTGGATAGCCTGGTGTTGCGCTGTGGCAATAAACTTTTATTCCTCGCCTTTCTAGACGATTTTTAAAGGTCATTACACTGGTCTGTCCAGTATTTCTTGTAATTACAACTCTTTTACAATCAAGTCCCCAAGATGCAAAATCATCAATCATTTTAAATACATCAGTATCATAGGTAATTCCAAAATCACTTCTCATTTTTCGTCTTTCGATATCACCTGCGTAGATACAAATAATTACGTCTATTTTATCTTTTAGTGATTGAAAAACTCTCATTTTTACATTGGGGTCAAACCCAGGGAGAACACGTGAGGCGTGATAATCAAATAAAAGTTTACCACCACATTCAAGATAAAGTTTACTCTTCGACGCTTGAGTTCTCTCTAGGATATACTTCATCTGTTCTTTCAAATACTTTTCATTATCAAACCCAATCTTTACATTCTGTTCTTCTTTCATTAACACCTCAATATTTAGTAAATCATACCTTTTTTCAATTCTTCTACAAGAGTTTTATCTCCAGTTAGTTCCTCTACGATTTTAAATCCAAAATCTAGGGCAACACCTGGTCCTCTTGCAGTTATTAAATTCTCAGAAACGACTAATCTTTCTTTTGAAAAATTAAAGTCAGGGAAAGCTTCTTCCATTCCTGGATAGCATACTGCTTGTTTATTTTCAAGCAATCCTGCTGGTCCTAGGACAACTGCGGGAGAAGCACAAATAGCTGCAATATAATTACCGGTTACTGCTGTTGAGATTAAAATTTGGTTTACAGGCCAACTGGCTGCTAGATGGGCAGCTCCTGGCATTCCTCCGGGTAACACTACACAATCCCAGACTTTTTCACAGTCTTCAACTTTTTTATCACAATGGATGGTTAAGCCATGGGAACTTACAATTTCTAAGGCTCCTACTCCTGCAACGGTTACGTCCATTTTTGCTCTTCTTAGGATATCAATTGGTGCTATTGCTTCAATTTCTTCAAATCCTTTTGCAAGAATAACTAATACATGTTTCATACTAACCTCTTTTTTTTCTTAATTCTCCATCACAGAATAGCAAGGCTTCTTCTGTTTCTTTCCAACCAAGGCATTCATCAGTAACGCTAACCCCATATTCAAGTTTATTTAAATCTTTTGTTAATTTTTGAGATCCTGTTTTTAAAAAGCTTTCAAGCATAAAACCTTTTATGCAGTCATCATCACTCCAAACAATCTGATCCATTACGCTTCTTAATACTCTTTTTTGCCTTTCGGCTACTTTTCTAGAATTTCCATGGCTACAATCAATAATAATTGATGGATTAAGTCCACTTTTCACCATCATTCTTCGAGCTATTTGAATATCATCTTCATAGTAATTTGGAGCGTTGTTTCCCCCTCTTAATATAAGGTGTCCACAATCATTCCCAATCGTTCTAAATACACAATCATTTCCTTGCCTATCTATTCCAATAAATGATGCTGGAAAACTTGAGGCTTTTATTGAGTTTATTGCAACTTTCAAATCACCGTCAGTGCCATTTTTAAAACCTACAGCTGTTGATAGTCCACTGGCTAAACTCCGGTGAACTTGACTTTGGCTTGTTCTTGCTCCAATACTACTCCAACATATTACATCATCAATGTACTGTGGTATTATTGGATCAAGTACTTCACATCCTACGCCAATTCCAAGTTTAACTATTTCTATCAATAACTTTCTAGCTTTGTTAAGTCCAAGTTCTATATCACAAGTCCCATCTAGATTGGGGTCCATAATAAGACCTTTCCAACCTAAAACTGTTCTTGGTTTTTCAAAATAGGTTCTCATTACAACAAGCATTGTATCTTTTACTTTTTCTGAAAGGACAGCTAGTTTTTGAGCATAATCAATGGCCTGCTCTTCATTATGAATGGAACAGGGTCCAACTATGGCTAATTTTCTTGAATCTCTTCCTTGAATTATATCATTGACTTGTTTTCGATAACCAAATAAAAAATTAGAAAGCTCGTCGGAAACAGGATATTTCTCAATAAGAGATTGAGGAGTAACAAGTCTCTCAATTTTTTTTATTCTTATATCTATGTTTTTCATTTTAAGTCCTAAAATTCTGCTTGTTTAGCAGCTCTTGGATAAGGGATTACGTCTCTTATATTTTGCATTCCAGTTACATAACTTACAATTCTTTCAAATCCAAGTCCAAATCCTGAGTGTGGTACACTTCCATATCTTCTAAGATCAAGATACCACCAATATTCTTCTGGATTAAGGTCTAAGTCTTTCATTCTTTGTAAAAGAACGTCTAGACGATATTCTCTTTCACTTCCACCAATAATTTCACCAAGGCGCGGTACTAGTACGTCCATAGCCCTTACAGTTTTATTATCTTCATTCATTTTCATGTAGAAGGCTTTTATTTCTGCTGGGTAGTCTGTGACTATAACTGGTCCGTTACAAATTTGTTCTGTAAGAAATCTTTCGTGTTCGGTTTGCAAATCACATCCCCAAAATACTTTAAAGTCAAATTTACTGTTGTTTTTTTCTAATATTTCAACTGCTTGAGTATAGGTTAGATGGGAGAATGGTTTATCAATTACTGCTTGGATGCTGTCTTTGACTCCTTTTTCAACAAATTTGTTAAAAAAGTCCATGTCTTCTGGGCATTCGATTAAGACTGCTTTAAAGAGGTATTTTAAGAAATCTTCAACAACTTCCATGTTTTGTTCTAGTTTACAAAAGGCCATTTCTGGTTCAACCATCCAAAATTCTGCAAGGTGTCTTGTTGTGTTGGAGTTTTCTGCTCTAAAGGTTGGTCCAAAGGTGTAAATATTTTTTAATGCCATAGCATAAGTTTCACCTTCAAGTTGTCCACTTACTGTAAGACTAGC
>Ga0172378_10000905_pt1 | contig 26878 bp, 24 predicted proteins | sample GrowelOW332metaG_FD_119755 | JGI IMG/M metagenome (GOLD analysis project Ga0172378, IMG submission 119755) | Groundwater microbial communities from an aquifer near a municipal landfill in Southern Ontario, Canada - Pumphouse #3_1 metaG | ecosystem: Environmental > Aquatic > Deep subsurface >...
AGCACTTTCATCTTCTCTTCGTCAATCTTAACAAGAAGATTTTTCTCATGCGTTGGAAGAACAAGACCTTTTGGACCGTTCTTGGCGCGTCGCAAGTATTTTACATTTGTGTAGTACAAGTCAGCCTGTCCGTTTTTGCGTGCCTTTGAATGGTACACTGCAAGGTTACCTGCGTACAGCAAGATTTCAAGCGGCACTGTTTTTCCAGAGCGCGCCTTTATAAAAACATAGCCCCCGGAATAGTCGCGCGTGTGTAGCCATAAGTCTGCGCCCTTTACTGTGTGCCGTAAGAGATCGTCGTTTTCATTAGCGGTGCGTCCTACAATAATTGTCCAGCCGTTTATTTCGTAGTGAAGCCCTGCATGCTTTTTCTGAATGTTTTGCTTTGGCGAAGTGTCATGGCGCAACATCTGCTCTATTTTTAATTCATTTTTTTCTGTGAGCATTGCGTTGTATTCCGCATCAAGGGCCGCAAGCGCTTTTTCAGAAAGAGAAATGTCATGCTCCAGCGCGTCCATGCCAGACACTGCTTTTTTATATTGCTCATAGTAAACAGCCGCGTTTTCCTGAACTGATTTTTTTGCGTCAAGCCTTATGTGAACTTCTTTGCCGGTGTCGTAATCTGTGCAGTCTAAAGAGGAGCCTTGTGCCTGTGCGCCGTAGGATAAAATAAGGTCGCCTATGTGCTTTAGTTTTTCTGCGTTTTCAAACTGCGCTTTTTTTGCGTTGAGCTTGTCCAGCGCCGCCTTCATTCTGCTGTGCTTTTCGTTGTACCATTTTTCTGCGTTCTGCAAGAGGCTTTCGCGTGAAAGAACCGTTGCGTGCTCGCTGTAGAACATGTCTACTTTTTCATTGAAAGAAAACTGTTTGCCTTCAGTTGTAATTTCACTGAATGTGCGGACAGGAAATCTTTCTAACGATTTTATTTTTTCTTCATCAGTAGGAATCTTTTCTTCCACAGAGAATTTGCCGCCTGTGACTTCGCCTTTAGAAGGCCTTCTGTACATGCAGTCCAAGATGTTGCCCTCAGTGTCTGTAACAATTATGTTTGAAGCGCCTGACCATAGCCTTATGTACATTAAGAATTTTTCTTCACCGTTATGAGTAAGCTCAATCAGGATAATTCTGTCCAATCCAAGCTGTTTAATAGAAGTTATTTTTGAGCCTTTAATTCTAGACTTTAGAAATTCATTAAAGCGGAGCGGCTTTGCGTTCTTAGGAATCTTTCTGTTTGAAATATTCAAGCGGCAGGCGTTTGCTGAAGTGCATACAAGAAGCGTGTTTGAAGTTCCATTTTTAAATATTCTAAAAGCTATTGTGTCGTACCCAGGCTGGACAATTTCCTGAATAAAAGCTCCAGTGAAGTCCAGCTCTGAAAGCACAACATTTATTTCGTTGCAGTTAAGTGACATTTATTTTTTATTCTCAAGCTCTGATAATTGTTTTTGAAGCGCTATAGTGCTCTTTGTTTGACGGACAAGTCTTTGTGCTAGCATTTTGCTTAAGAATATGCCGTAGTGTGGGTTCTTGCGAATCAAAGTAAGAAACGCTGTCTTTGGCACTTTAATTAATTTGCAGTTTCCCACAGCAAGAATTGTCGCTGTTCTTCTGTCGTTTAATAAGAATGCCATTTCTCCAATGAACATGTCGTTTGGAGTAAGAACAGCTGTAAGTTTTCTTCCTGAATAAACGGCGTATCTTCCAGAGACAATAAAGAACAGATCGTTTGACATTTCATTTTCTTTGCAGACAATCTGCTTGTCTTTGTATTCTATAGTTGCAAAAGGCTCCATAATGCCTGGAACTGTGTTGACTTCATTCTGCAGATTTGTAATGTCAAATGTGACTTCATTTCCTTTTTCATTATATACAATTGTATTTACAAGCTGACGGCTTAATGAAATTCCACGTCCGTGCATTTCCTGGGTGCTGCTTGTGTGAGAGTATTTTCTCCAGTCAAAACCGTCGCCGTCGTCTTTTATTGTGAATGAGGAAGTTGTTTTTCCAATTGAGTATGAAATGTGAATTCTTTTATTTGCGTATTGAGTCTCGCTGTTGCGTTTTGCAATAAGCTGAAGAATGTCTCCGCCTTGCTTCATCCAGTTTGTTTTATCGTCAAAAGTAATTCCTAAATTTCCATGTTCAAGTGCGTTTGTTAAAAGCTCCATTAAAGTCATTTGAAGCTTGTAACGGTCATCGCCAGAGATTCTGTTTGTGTTGTAAAGGTAGCTTACTAAGAAATTTGTGTAGAACCTTATGTCCATTGGGTCGTTCCCGCAGACAAAAGAGCCTGTCTCCTGTCCGCCAATTACGTCCTGCATTCCTCTGTTAAAAAGGAACTGCTGGTTCTGCCAAAGAATTCTCAATATTCTGCTGAAGTGCTTTGTAAAGTTTTCTATGGTTTGAATTGCAACCATATTGTTGTCTTTTAATTCTTCAAGCTCCTGCACTTGCTTTGCGTCTTTGCATACAGCTATTATTCCGCCGTAGTGAAGCCATGCGTCGCTTTTGATTGCTCCAATTATTCTGTCGCAGTCTATTTCTTTTGAAGTGTAGTCAAGAACTTTTATTTCTGGAAGCTCGTAGTCTATGTAGCTAATAATAGGATCTGTGCTGCCTAGAACATCAGTTGTAAAATAAGCTGAATAACGTTGGCAAGCTGTTGTTACTGTTTCAATTACGGTTTTATTTGTTGATGCAGTTAGGATTTTTTTCATATTTATCTCCGTTTTTAGTTGAACTTAATGTTCTTTAAGTATACCACATTTTATTATTAATACCAATCAGAAATAATTCACAATTACAAACATATTCACAATTGACAATTCACAATTAACAATTGATAATTAAATTATGTCAACACATATTAACGCACCAGAAGGTGCAATAGCAGATTCTGTTTTATTACCAGGCGACCCGCTTCGTGCAAAATTCATAGCGGAAAACTTTTTGGAAAATGCCGAATGCTACAATGAAGTAAGAGGCATGTACGGCTACACCGGCACTTATAAAGGAAAGAAAATTTCTGTGCAGGGAACAGGAATGGGCCAGCCGTCGCTTTCAATTTATGCTACAGAGCTTTTTAAATTCTACGGAGTTAAAAAAGCAATTAGGGTAGGGACTTGCGGCGCTGTTCAAAAAACAACAAAACTCCGTGATGTGATTTTGGCATCAGGCGCTTGCTCCGACAGCGGAATTAACACACAGCGTTTTGGTTCGTTGCACTTTGCACCAACCGCAGACTTTGAGCTTCTTGAAAAAGCGTATCAAGCTTCAAAAAACATTGGCATTACTCCACAAGTGGGCCTTTGCGCTTCAAGCGATGTTTTCTATGACGACAACAACAATTGGAAAAAGTGGGCGGAATACGGCGTTCTTGGAATTGAGATGGAGGCCGCTGAACTGTATACACTTGCCGCTAAATTCCATACGCAGGCGCTTGCTGTTCTTACAGTGAGCGACCACATTCTCTTAGGCGGACAAACAACAGCAGAAGAAAGGCAGACAACTTTTACAAACATGATGAAAATTGCGCTTGAGACTTTGGCTTAATAAGTTGGGTTTTAATTTTTTAAAGACTACTTGAAACTGATTTTTCTTGACATGTGGCGTATATAAATAATATATTGAATTCGCAAAACTAATATTTTTTGGAGGCTACTTATGAAAAACACAAAGTTTTTAGGAATTATGGCATTACTTCTTGCAGCAGTTACAGTTTCTGCCGCAGCTCAGAAAGTAAAAATTGACTATAATTACAAAGTGAACACTGATGATCCAGCTAACTATTTTAACTGGACAGCAGATGGAACAACAGTAAAAGATGGTTTTGACGCAGCATCTGGCGCTTCAAAAGCACAGTCTACAACAAAATTCAATTCAGTGCGTTTTGATGACACAGGCAAAAAGAAAGCGGTTCCAGCAGGATTCCGTTCATTAGTTCTTTTCCCTGTAGCAACAAGCGCAGTGGCACAAGGCGACAACTTCACTGTTGAAGCAAACGGCAAAGTAATCACAATCAAATTCATCCACCGCGGAACAGCTTCTGTAATCACAACTGATGAGAAAGGCAACATCAACATGGCATCTTCTTTCCAGTCAGCGGCAGGGCTTGCAGACAACATTGGCGGAAAATTCGTGCTTAAAGACGAATTTGTAAAAGAGGGCGGCGACAAAAACAGCATGGCTTCACTTGACTGGAGCAAAGTTACTTTGGTCGCGGACAAAGCTGATGATGATGCAAACTACATCTATGACGGAGAACTTAAAGCTTCTTATAAAGACGGCGTTCTTTCAATGAAGGGAAATCTTAAGAAAGTAACACGCGCTGCTAAAAAGTAAAATAAGCTTATGCTTTAGCTAATAAAAGGCTAAAAAATTACTTTTTATTGACAATGTTTTAATTAAATTATAAAAACATCTGTACGTTAGACAATATAGAACAAACTATACAGTTTAGCGCATCAGATGTTTTTTTTATTGATAATAAGTTGCTTAAGTGCTAGAATTCTAAAAATTAGATTTGGAGTAAAAAATGAAACCTACATTATTAGTTTTAGCTGCTGGAATGGGAAGCCGTTATGGCGGAGTAAAGCAGATAGACGGAGTTGGAAAGAACAATGAATGTTTATTGGACTACGCCGCTTATGATGCAAAGAAAAGCGGGTTTGGAAAAGTAGTTTATATTATTCGTAAAGACATAGAGCATGATTTTAGGGAGCGTCTTTTTGACAGAGTTGCAAAAAACTTTGACGCTGAATATGTTTTTCAGACACCAGACGCGCTTCTTACAAAAGAGGAAGTAAAAACTGCCGCAGAAAGAACAAAGCCTTGGGGAACAATACATGCAGTTCTTTGCGCTGAAGATAAATTAGGCACGCCTTTTTGTGTAATCAACAGCGACGACTACTATGGCCGCGACGCGTTTGTCACTTTAGGAAAATATTTGAGCGGAATTAAAAACGACAGCACTGAGCATGCCATGGTTGGCTACGTTCTTGGAAACACAATGAGCAAAAGCGGTTCTGTCAGCCGTGGTGTTTGCACTGTAAAAGACGGCTACCTTGACTCAATTGTTGAAAACACAAAAATCAGCTACAAGGGAAGTGGCATTGTTAGTGAAATTGACGGTAAAGAAGTTCCGCTTACTGGAAAAGAATGGGTCAGCATGAACTTGTTTGGCTTTACACCAAAAGCGTTTGAAGTGTTCCACGAATACTGGGACAATTTTAAAAAGACTTCGCTTGCTCTTCCAAAGGCTGAAGCGCTCTTGCCAGCCGCCGCAAGCCAAATTGTTAAGGAAGACAAAGGTTCAATTAAATTTTTCACTTCAAAAGAAAACTGGTTCGGCATGACATATCCACAGGACAGGGAAATTGTCAGGGCTGAAATTGCAAAAAAAATTGATTCTGGATATTACCCGGAAAAGCTTTGGGAGAAATAAAATGCTAAAGTTAGACGCTATTAAATCGGAGAAAATTTGGGGCTATGAATTGTGGATTGCATCAACTCACCCGAACGGGTGCCAGCACGACTTTGAAAACTTTGTTCACGGCGATTATCCTCTTTTAATAAAAGTAATTCAGGCAAACGACAAGTTGAGCGTTCAAGTTCACCCTGATGATGAAAAGGCCGAGCTTTACGAACATTGCCGTGGAAAAACAGAGTGCTGGTATGTTCTAGACGCAAAACCTGACTCAAAGCTGATCTACGGACTTAACGGCGTTTACACTGCAAGCGAGCTCCGTGCTGCAATAAACAGCAATTCTCTTGAGGATTGCCTAAGATATGTCTCTGTTCAAAAAGGCGACTTTATTTATATTCCAGCAGGAACTGTACATGCAATTGGCGGCGGATTGAGGCTTCTTGAAGTTCAGCAGTCAAGCGATGTTACATACAGGCTTTACGACTGGGGCCGTGGAAGGGAATGCCATGTTGAAAAGGGAATTGCTTGTATTAAAAATGAAGGCGTAAGAAACGTTGTTAAATTTCCTGGCGCATTTTCCTGCCCATATTTTACTCTTGAAGAAATTTCTGTAGAAAATGAATACTCAACTACAATTGACAAGGCTCCAGAGAAGAAGCTTTCTTGCGACTACAATCTTATTTTTGTAATAGAAGGCAGCGGCACAATAAACGGCGCGCCTGCAAAAGCGGAAGACATTTTTGCGTTTGAGCCAGGCGAGAGCGTAACCGCCACTGGTGATTTGCACTTAATGAAGATAGTTCCAGCCGGTCCAAAGAAAAGATAGTTCTTGCTAAATAAAAAAAACATGGATGTATTTCTCCAACGTAAAAAAGTAAGCACACGAGGTGCGCTCTTACGGTCGCAAGAATTACCGCTTGCAATTATGCTCCAAAGATAATTCTTGCTAAATAAAAAAATACATGGATGTATTTTTTTATTTTCTTGACAGATTCCTTTTCCCCTCTTACCATAAAAGTATAATTAAATTTATGTTTAGGGGGAATTATGGCTGTTTTTGAAACAAAAGACATTAGAACGGTTGCAATTGCGGGTCATGGTCAGACTGGTAAGACCACTCTTTTAGAGCACTTGCTTTTTGTTTCAGACGCAATTTCTTCTGCGGGAAAAACAGGCACAGGCAAAACTGTAAGCGACAACACTCCAGAAGAATTTGAACGTCATATTTCAATTTATTCCTCTTTAGCAAATACTGTTTGGAATTCACAAAATAATGAAAAAATAGAAATCAATTTTTGGGACACACCAGGCGCCTCTGATTTTTCTGGCGAAGTTATAAGCGCGTTCAGGGCAAGTGAAATGGCCCTTATGCTAGTTGACGGAACTGCCGGCGTTCAAATAGAAACAGTAAAACTTTGGCGAGATTTGGATAGGCGTGCAAAGCCAAGGTTCGTTTTTGTAAATCAAATTGATGATGACAAGTCTGATTTTGATTCAATATCAAAAAACATTCATTCACAGTTCAATGTAGAGACGTGTTCTGTTACAATTCCAATTGGCAAAGGCGCATCTTACAAAGGCGTAATTGATGTATTGAACAACAAGTGTTACTTAGTTCCACAAGAAGGTCAAAAAGAAAACGCCTCTGAAATTCCCGCAGAATATAATGAAGAAGTAAAAAATGCTCTTGGCGTTCTAGCGGGTGCCGCTGCTGAAGGCGACGACGACTTGCTTGTAAAATTCATAGACGAGGGCGAGCTTACAAAAGATGAAATTATCAAAGGCTTAAAAAAAGCGTTTGCTGAAAATAAAATAGTTCCTGTTTTTTGCGGGGCACCAGAAAAAAATTCCGGCCTTGTTCCTGTGCTGAACTTTATTTCAGAAATATCACTTTCTCCAGACGGCTCAATAGAAACTGCTGTAAACAAAAACGGCGACACTTCTGTTGTAAAAATAAACAGCGAGCCTTCGTTCACAGCGCTTGTTGTAAAAACTGCGGGCGACCAGTTTAGCGGAAAGCTTTCTTACTTAAAAATAATTACAGGAAGCGTTTCAAGCGACAGCGATGTCTTTGATGTTTCAAACGGCAGAAAAGAGCACATTGGAAAAATATATCATGCGCTTGGAAAAAAACTTATTGAAATTCAGCAGGCATCTTCTGGCGACATTGTTGTTGCTGCAAAACTTTCTTCTGTGGAAACAAGCGATACTCTTTCTGCGGAAGAGAACGCGCTCCCTTACAAAAAACTTCGTCATCCAAACCCCGTTTACTCTATTGCAGTAGAAGCGCTAAATAAAAAAGACGATGTGAAGTTAGGCGAGCTTTTGTCGCGTGTTACAGAAACAGACAAAACTATTACATGGAAATTCAATGCAGAAACAAAGCAAAATGTTTTGAGCGGAATGGGCGAACTTCAGCTTGGAATAATTCTTGATAAAATAAAAGCAGAAACTAAGATGGAAATTAAAACAGAAATTCCACGAATTGCCTACAGGGAAACTGTTCAGCGAAAGGCGGAAGCGGAGTACACTCACAAAAAGCAGTCTGGCGGCCACGGTCAGTATGCAAAGGTTGTTCTAAGTGTTCAGCCTCTTCCACGTGGAGAAAATTATAAATTTACAAACGCGGTTTTTGGCGGCGCTATTCCAAAGAATTTTATTCCTGGTGTAGAAAAAGGTGTGAAGGAAGCAATGCTAAACGGAGTGACCGCGAACTATCCTGTTGTGGACGTTGCTGTAACTGTTCTGGACGGAAAATATCATCCAGTTGATTCAAGCGACTTGGCTTTCCAAATTGCGGCAAGAAACGCTTTTAAAGATGCAATGAGAGCCTCAGGTCCAATCTTGCTTGAGCCAATTATGAACATAAACATCTGGGTTGAAACAAAATACTTAGGCGATATTATGAGCGACATTTCTGCTAAGCGCGGCCGTATTTTAGGGCAGGACAGCATTGGTGGCGGCATTGAAGAAATAAGGGCGCAGATTCCACATGCAGAGCTTCTTCGCTATGCAATTGAACTTCGCTCAATGACAAGCAGCACAGGCTCTTTTGAAACATCATTTGATCATTATGATCCAGTAAGCGGAAAGCTTGCTGATGAAGTTATTGAATTATCAAAGAAAATTGCCGAGCAGTCAGAATAATTTTATGGGGCTCAAAAAACAACAGTTAATGGAGATGTCATAATATTTTAGGTTTAGAATAAGGAAAAATTCTATATCTAAAATAAAAAAAAAGTATTTTTCTCATGAAAGGAGTCTGAATTGATTATTTATTTTCTCACAAAAGAAAAGGATGTTTGTGACGAAATTGCATCTGAACTGATTGAAAAAGGTCAAAGTGCAATTGTCTTTACAGATATGCAAAAATATCAGGCAGCGGTTGTGCAAGAAGGTGTTACAAGAATAGATTTACTTGCCATTGATTTTAGAATGATTGATCCAACATATTTAGATCCATACAAAATGATGGAAGAAAGCAAGTTGTTTATTCCATTGATTTTTTATAATGATCCATTGCCTGATGCTGACGAGCGTGCTGTTTTTTGGAAGGTGCAGCTTCGTGACAGGTTAGGCGAGTATATGCCATTAACAATTTTAAATAGAGTATTTCCTTTATTTAAAATGATTCAGGATATTGTAAATTCTTCAGAATTGAATCCTTATATTTCTGTAATAAGCAAACCTCTTGATTTTAACAATAGATTTTCAAATTCTTTAGATAATTGTTTTGATATTGAAAATTATAGAAAAGAAATTCACATACAAAATTCTCGCTATAAATTGTTTTTGTATTTATATAAAAATATAGGAAAGAATATTTCTGCTAAAGAAATTTGCAATTATTTATGGAATGACTATTCAGAGAAAAATCTTAAGAATTTGTATACATATATTCATGATTTAAGAAATGCTTTTAAAAAAGAAAGAAATAATATTTTTGAAATAAAGCATGATGGAAAAGAATATTATACTCTTGAAGCTGTTTCAATTGACACAACTGCCTCTTCTAGCAAGAATCTTATAAATTATTTTACTCATAAAAGACAATTGTTAAATGAAACTGTATGCAAAAAAAATGTAACAAAATAATTATAAAAATGTTAATTAGTTTATGCTATAGGATTCTTTAAAACTGAATTATTAGATGAGCCTTTAAAACTTCAGATTTTAGAGATGCACTTAATAGTTCAGTGAAATTTTAGCGATGTCTTTGAATTGTAGATGAAAAAAATATCCTATGGTATAATAAGATTATAAAAAAATTCTTGCAAAAAAAATATTTTCTGAAGTTTATGATTCTTTAATTCTTCAGGATGAACAATGTAAGAATAAGGATGTTTATTTTGAAAAAAAATATTATTATTTGTAGCTTTCTTTTTAGTATTATGTTTATTTTTGCTTTAACAAGTTGTAAATCTACAAAAATTGAACCTGCGTCTTATTCTCCAACAGGTGTTGTTTCTGTTTATGGAAATTCAAGTTTGCCTTGGTATGTTAATCCAAGAGACATGACATCTGACACAGACAATGAAGGTGGTGGAATGTTGAGCGGCCTTGTGAACAGAGCGCTTGGCGCAAACGATCCAGAAATTCAAACAGTGAATTCTAGAATAGACAACGCTGCGGATATGTTTAGCAAAATGGTGCAAGAGAAGCTTGGAATGCAAGTTGTTGAACATTCTAAAATAGAAGAAACTCCAATGTACAAAGCAAATGGAATAAATTTCTTAACAAATGTTGGCGACAATGTTGCGGCAGAAGGGTACAAGCCAATTGAGTCAGCAGGCTCTAAATTTAATAAAACAGTTTCTAAACAATCAGGTGTCAAAAGCTTGATGTATGTTAATTTTATTTTTTACAAAGAGAAATCTTTTTCTGGTATAGTTAATCAAGTTGTTTCTGCGCGTACAAGAATGACTGTAAAAATTTATGATGATAAAGGAAGAAACATTTGGAACAAGCAGTACAGCGCCGCTTCATCAAACAGCGTTCCTTATCAAAGCGCAAAATGGGACAAAGAAGAGCTTTGCACATTTTATCCAGAAGTTGTAGAAAATGTAATAAATCAGTTTATAAAAGATTTTTCTAACAAAAATGAAAGTGATGTTTCTGTAATTGAAACTACAGAAGAATCTGTTGTTGGAGCAACACAAGAACAAGCTGAATCTGTTACAACAAATGAAGAGGCAACTCCAATTGCAATTCCAGATTCTGTTAAAAAGAATAGTCATGAAACAGACAGCAATATTACTGATGACAATGTTGAAAATGAAGCAGAAGTTGTTGTTACTCAATAAGTTAGAGTAATAAGAATTTCTAGAAGAAAAATATGGAGCATGATAAAGTTGCGTCTCTTATAGACAAAGCCGTTTTTGATTACAAGCTGATTGAAGACGGTGACAGAATTTTGGTTGGGGCAAGCGGCGGTAAGGACAGCACTCTTTTAGTGGAATATTTTTCAAACAGAGCTAAGAGGTTTTATTGCGATGGTTCTTTAAAAAAAGAAAACAGCAAGGAGCCTAATTTTAGTTTTAAAGCGCTGACTGTTCTTTCTGAATTCAACAGCACATTTTCTGAAGATTTAAAAAAACTTTTTCTTGAATGGAGCGTAGATTCTGAAACCGAAAAAATAGAAGTGCTTGGCCGTCTTAAAAAAGACAGGCTTATGAACTGCTACTGGTGCTCTACGCAAAGAAGAAAAGAGCTTTTGGACTACGCGGTAAAAAATCACTTTAATAAAATAGCGTTGGGCCATCACCTTGATGATATTTTAGAAACGCTTATTATGAACATGGTTGAGCATGGCGAGCTTTCCACAATGCCAGTGAAATTAAAATATGAGAAATTTCCTGTTACAATAATCAGGCCTCTGTGCTATGTGCCTGTAGAAATGATTGTTGAACATGCCGAGCGTGAAGGGTGGAAGAGCGCAACTTGCACTTGCACTTACCAAGACAACAGCGGGCGTAAAACTGCGCGTGAAAAGTTAGCAGCCCTTACTGACGGCGAATATGCAAAAAAAATGCGCCTGTTTAATTCACTTAAGAATATACAGACGCAATATTTGCCGTAATTTTAAGAAGCATTATTAAAAAAAATAGGGCTTCTTGTTTTACAGTTAAATTATTTTTCACCAATGTTTTCTTTTATAAACTTAAGCTTCAAGTCCTTAAGCTCTTCTGTTATAGAAACTTTGTAGATGTGAGGGTTTAGAATTCTTTTGTAAGAAGGGTCTAATGTTTCAATCTCACGCTGCATTGTCTCGCGGCTTAAACGAAGCTGTTCTGCATCTGGTAAGCGTGGCTCTATGCGTTTGCCGCCTTCTAAACGTTTTTTTAACATTGCCTTTACTGTTGTTGGTGTAAACACAAACTGCCTGTAGTCTATCATTGGGTGATAGTATGTTCTTTCTTCATTAGGTTTGATTTCTTCATCTTGAAGGGCTAGAATGTCTGCGCGTGCCATTCCGTCTTCATCGTAAAGCCTCCATACATTTTTAATTCCAGGGTTTGTTGTTTTTGCAGGATTGTCGCTGAACTTCATAGATGGAATCATTTTGTCAGTCTTTGCGTCGTGTCGTGCAGAAAGTTTGTACACTCCTGTAAATGAGGATTCTGTTCCGCCAGTTACCATGTGTGTTCCTACACCCCAGCTTGCTATTGGCGCGTTCTGCTGAACTAGAGTTTCTATTATTTCCTCTGTAAGTTCGTTTGAAACAGAAATGTATGCTTGCGGGAAGCCTGCCTTGTCCAGCTCTTTTCGTACTTCTGTGGAAAGATATGAAATGTCGCCGGAGTCTAGCCTTACTCCAAAGTTGTATCCTTGCTCAACTAATTTTGCTCCTGCCTTTATTGCGTTTTTGATTCCGCTTTTTAAAGTGTCGTATGTGTCAATTAAGAAAATTGTTTTTGTTGGATAGATTTTAGCGTATGCTTCAAATGCCTCAAGCTCTGACGGAAATGACATAATCCATGAGTGTGCCATTGTGCCCATTACTGGTATGCCGTAAAGCTTTCCTGCCAATGTGTTGCTTGTTCCTGCGGCTCCACCAATGTATGAAGCTCTTGTTGCGCTCATTGCTCCGTCTGGTCCTTGTGCTCGTCTTAAGCCAAATTCCATTATGTTGCCTTTTTTGCTCGCAAGCCAAACACGGGCTGTCTTTGTTGCAATAAGGCTTTGGAAGTTGCAGTGATTTAACACAAGCCCTTCTACAATTTGCGCTTCAATTAAGTTTGCGTGTATTCTTACAAGCGGCTCCTGTGGGAAAATTATTGAGCCTTCTTCAAAAGAATATAGGTCGCCTGTGAAGTGGAATGTTTTTAAGTAGTCAAGAAATCCCTGCTCAAATATTCCCTGTGACTTTAAATAAGCAATGTCGTCTTCGCTAAAGCTGAATGATGTTATTGCGTCAAGCAAAGTCTCAATTCCTGCAAAGATGCTGAACCCGCCGTTAAAAGGCTGCCGTCTAAAGAACATATCGAATACTACTTTCTGATTCATGTTCTGCTTCCAGTAGCCTTGAGCCATTGTTAGTTCGTAAAAGTCTGTGAAAAGCGCGCTGTTGATTGTGCTTTTTTCAATAAGATTTCCCATAATGGGCCTCCATAAAAATTACAGACGGTTCTTTGCGTACTGAAGGCAGCATCTGCTTCGTATGACTTGCGTCCATTTTAAATAAAATAAGGCAACTCTAAAAAACTTTAGCTTTTAGCAGTGCCTTAAAATTTTGTATATAAACATAATAAAATTTTATATGAATAAAGTCAATTTTTTTACAAAAATCAGTTGGAGGGTCTCTTGCAGAATTTGTATGTGAACCAGGCGCCTAAATAACGGCCCACAAATCTGCTCATAAACGCCTTGAACTTCCATTTGAACGCGAACATTGAGTACAGCTTTCCATTACGCGATTTTCTTAAGCAGTTGGCAACAGTCTTTTCTGGAGACAGTCCGTGCTTTACTTTTACACGCGCACCTTTTGAAGCGACATTCGCAAATTCTGTGCTAACTGAACCAGGACAAAGCGCTGTTACTTTTATGCCCCGTTTTTTTAATTCCGCCGCAATTGCAACTGTAAAGCTTAGAACGTAAGCCTTGCACGCTCCGTAGACCGCGAAGTTTCCAAGTGGAAGAAATGAAGCAAGGCTTGCTGTGTTTATAAGACGGGAGCCTTTGCTCATAAAAGGAAGCGCATACCCTGTAATGCCAGTAAGGGAAGTGCAGTCCAAGTCAACCATTTGCATTTCGCGCATTGTGTCTGTCTTTGCAAATTCACCGTAAGAGCCAAAGCCCGCGTTGTTTACCAAAATGTTTATTTTTATTCCACCGTAGCTTTTGCTGTTTTCATTTTCCAAAGTAAGAAGCGCCTGTAATTTTAATGCGCCTTCTTTTCCGCTAATGTCCATATCGACAATTTTTGTTGAAGGGTAGAGATGCTTGGCTATTCCTTTACGAACTGCAAGGCTTTCTTTTTCAAAACTGTCCGCCGCTTTTTTTATAGACTCTGCTGTTTTTTCAAGTCCTTCAACTCTTCTTGCAACAAGCCATATTTCGTCAGACGCGCTTTCTTTTAATGCTTCTGTTTTTTTAGTGCTGCCTTTTGTATTTTCCAAGAGCAATGATTTTTCTAAAAAACATGCGCTTTCAAATGCGAGCTGTTCCGCAAAACAAACGCCCATGCCGCTAGAAGCGCCTGTTACAATAATTATATTTTTCATGCAGGCAGTATAATGCTTTACGTTGAAAAATGCGATGTCTTTTAGTATACTTTGCTTATGAAAAAAAACATTTCTAAATGTGCAAAAATAAATTTCATTTTTAAATTAGCAAAATCATTTATTATATTATTTGTCATTTTTATTTTTAGCTCATGCTCTGTTGATAAAAAAACAACAAAGAAGGAGCTTCTGCTTCATTCAAGCGCTTCTAAAATTCAAAGCTCAATCCAAGAAGATAAAATTGCAAAAAGATCTGCTGTTGAAAATTTTGTAAACTCCTTGTCTGAAGAAGAAAAAATCTCGCAGCTGTTTTTAATAAACCTTGAGGGAAATACAACATTTACACCTGTTGAAAGAACAAGCGACATTTATAAAAATAAAAAGCAAACCTCGCAAAAAAAATCATCAGAAAAAAAAGCCTTGGTTCCAGGCGGCTACATCTTCTTTTCATACAACTTTGCTTCCACTCCAGAAGAAATAATCAGCTTTACATTGTCAATAAAAGAGTACTGCAAAAAAAACAATCTTGTTCCGCCATACCTTTCTCTTGACCAAGAAGGAGGCGAAGTGAACAGACTCCGTGGAATAACAAGCGTGCTGCCTTCAAACGAACGTGTCGCGCAATGCCTGACTCCAGAAAAAGCAAAGCAGCTTTACTCATTGCAAGCAATTCAAATAAAAAACTTAGGCTTCAATATGAACATAGCGCCAGTTTCAGAAATATGCACCGACGACAACAAGGAATTTCTTTCTGGAAGAAGCTATGGAAATAGAAAACAGGTTTTGTCTTACGCGTCAGCAGCGGTAACTTCGTATGAGCAAAACAAAATTGGCACTGTCTTAAAGCATTTTCCTGGCAACACAAACACAGACCCTCATACAGGCCTTCCAGAAATTGATTTGTCACAAGAAGAACTTGAATCTCTTTCTGTGGAGCCATTTTCGCTTTTAATAAACTATTCGCCTTCCGCAGTTTTAATGTCGCACGCACGTACTTTAGCGCATGACAAAAACACTCCCGCAGACTTGAGCCGCTACTGGGTAAGCCAAAAGCTAATTGATGAAATGAATTTTACAGGCCTTGTTATTTGCGATGACATTTTTATGGCTGCCTTAGAAAAAAACGGCTTTCCTCCAGAGGAAGCGTCTGTAAAAGCAATAGAAGCAGGAGTTGATGTTATAATGATTAGTGAAAAAAGATTTGCAAATGTTGCAGAAGTGCTCTTAGAAAAATCAGCGGAAGATGAAATATTTAAAGAAAAACTTTTCAACGCCGAGTGCAAGGTGATTGAATATAAAATTAAGGCTGGCATTTTGGAAAATAAAAAAATCTCAGTTGATGAAGAGCCGTTGAAATATGAAGTGAAATTAGCTGAAGAAAAAGAAATGCCTATAAATGAAAAAATAAAATCATTTGAAAATGCAAAGAAAGAAGGCAACTTGTTATATGAAAAATACTTTCGTGGAGTAAAAAGATGAAGATGCAAAAACTTTCTGGTGAAGAGCAGTTTGAAAAGTATTACTCTGAGCTTTTTTCAACAAGATGGAATGCGTTAAAACAGTCTCTTTTTGGTGAGCCAATCTACATAGAATACAGTGCTGGCGGCAAGGAAAATTATTTTCTAGATCCAGGCAGTGTTCTTGCTTCTCAAACATTGCCTTTGGAAAATGCAAAAAATATACTGGACATGTGCGCGGCTCCTGGCGGCAAGACTCTTGTAATTGCGAACAACATGGAAGAAGATGCCCACCTTGATTCAAACGAGCGCTCCCCGCAAAGAAAGCAGCGTCTTGATCACGTAATAGAAAACTGCCTTGCAGAAGATGTTTGCCAAAGAATACGCACAAGCTGCAGCGACAGCGCCACTTGGTGCACAAGGCAAAGCGAATGTTACGACGCAATACTTTTAGACGCGCCTTGCTCAAGCGAGCGGCATGTTCTTACAGACCCAAAATATTTAGCAATGTGGACGCCAAACAGAATAAAAAGCCTTGCAATGGAGCAGTGGGCGCTTTTGTCTTCCGGCTGGCGGCTTTTAAAGCCAAACGGATACCTTCTTTACGCAACTTGCGCTCTTTCTCCAAAAGAAAATGACAACGTGGTGGAGCGTTTGTTTACAAAATTCAAAGATGCGGAAGCTCTAAATGAAGCGCAAATAAAAAAATTGCAAACAGAGGAAAACCTATCTAAAAAAATAGAATGCTCAATATCACCTGAAAGAACAAAGTATGGCTTTCATGTGCTGCCAGACGTGTGCAAAGGTGCTGGCCCTCTTTACTATTCATTGCTTCATAAGTGTTATGATCTGTAGTTTTTTTATAAAAGATTCAGAAAATCTTGTAAATAAAAAGATTTTGAATTATTATAATAAGTAGGAAACAGGTTGCACAATAAAAAGGTAAAATATGGCAAGTAAAAATAAAGATAAAAATCTACAGCAGATTCTCGTAATAGAAAAAAAACTTAATGAAATTCAAGATGTTGATGTTCTTCTAGAAAATATATTAACTTATGCCCGTCAGATAACAAATGCAGATGCCGGCTCTATATATGACTATGATGAAAAGGAAAAAAAATTAAGCATTCGGTTCGGTCAAAACGACACACAACAAAAGTCACTAGTGCCTGGTGACAAGCTTCCTTATTCCTATTTTACATTTGAAGCTTCTCCAAAAATGATTGCAGGATATTGCGCTATTACAGGAGAGGTTTTAAATATTCCAGATGTTTATAACATGCCTGACTATATTGATAATGATAAAACAAAACCAAGACCATACTCATTTAATTCAGGAACGGACAAAACAACAGGCTATCATACAACTTCAATGCTGACTCTTCCTTTAAAAATGACAAACGGTCGTGTCTTAGGCGTGCTTCAAATGATAAACGCGCAAGATGACAATGGCAATGTTATACCTTTTGACGATGATGCTGAATTTAACATTTCACGCTTTGCTTCAAACGCAAGCCAAGTTCTTGAATACACATACCTTACAAACAACATGGTTATGCGCATGGCTAAAATGGCAGAATACCGCGACCCTAAAGAAACAGGAGAGCATGTAGAGCGAGTTTCTATTTTCTCTTTGGAAATATACGACCGTTACGCTGTTAATAAAAAAATACCGCTGTCAGAGCGTGAGAAATTCCGTGACACATTAAAGATGGCCGCTAAATGCCACGACTTTGGAAAAGTTGGTATAAGCGATTTGATTTTAAAAAAGCCTGCCCGTTTCACAGATGAAGAGCGCAACACAATGAAAGGACACACATGCCTTGGAGCGCAGCTCTTTACACCTCCAGACAGCGATCTTGATGAAATGGCGCGTGAAGTATGCTTGTTCCACCATGAGCGATGGGACGGCGGAGAACGTGGCTACCCAGGACATTTTGATTACATGACTCTTAAAGCAGAACAAAGCGTGCCGTCTTCTGAGCCAATGAAAGGTGAAGAAATACCTCTTGCCGCAAGAATTGTAGCGTTGGCAGATGTGTTTGACGCGTTGAGCCACCAAAGGGTTTACAAGGAAGCATGGACAATAGACAACACTTTTGCAGAAATAGAAAAAGAAAAGGGCCGCCAGTTCGACCCAGATGTTGTTGACGCATTCCTTCAAATAAAAGACAGAATTATTGCAATAAACAATTCAATTTAAATTGATTTTTTCAGAAATAATTTTACTAAAGCTGTCCGCAAAAAGGGCGGCTTCTTTTTTATCATAGCTGTTGTATTTTTTTCCGCAGTTCACCCCAATAGAAACAAGCTGCAAGTTAAGCTCTCTTTCTTTTAAAAGCGGAATGATATTTTTGAAGTCAAACACAACGCCCCTGTCGTTCATTACACAGATATTTTTTTCAACAAGGCGTTTAGCAAAAGGCAAGTCTCGTGTAACTACAACATCGTTTTTTTTTGCGTGGTCAACTATATAATCGTCTGCGCTCCCTGAAGTTTTAGGGCACACTGCGCATGTGAAATTTTCACTTTGAATTTCAAAAGGAATGTCTCTGTTCGCAACATAAGTAACTTTTAGATTTGATTTTTTTGCTGATGTTAGGATTATATTTTTTGCAAGTTTTGGGCACGCGTCCGCATCTACCCAAATTGTAAAATCATTCACTATTCTTCGTCCAAATTGTTTATATTAGTTGAAGGTGTGTTAAGCGCACTGTCGATTTTTTCTATCATGTCCATTGTAAGGCGCTCAGCCTCTTCATTGTCAGTGCCAGAAAGCTCTTTTACGTAAGAAGCGTTTTGTTGTTTTGACTTGTACAGTTCGTCAACTAAAGTAATACCAGCTAAAATGCTAATTTGAACTGGGTCTTTTAAGTTCCCTGATTTTTGGATTGTGTCAGTGATTTCTTTGTAGTATGAAAGAAGTTTTTGCAAGTAAGCGTCGTCTTCTTTAGCCTGAACAGCAAATGTTGCGCCTAGAATGTTAATCTGGAGTTTTCCCATGCCGTTCCTCTTTTATTTAGAAGATTTCTGGTTGTGCCGGATTGCTTGAATTTGAGTTTGGAGCAGTCTGATTATTATGCGGCTCTTGGTTTTTTACAGCGTTTGATTCAGCTTCATTTTTATGTTCTTGAATTGCGGCCTCTGCTGATTTTTGCTCTTCAACTTCGTTATTCTCTTCTTTTTTTACATCTTGATTTTCTAAAGTAGAGCCGGCTGTGTTAAGAACAGAATTCTCAACAGTGCTCAGCCGGTTCAAAGCGTTCATAATTCCTTCCTCGATCTTGCCCTGCTCATCTTCAAGAGTTGAAACCTGCTCCGTTTTGGTAGACAACGCTTTTGTGAGCTCTGCGCATTTGCTACGTAAAGCATCATTGTCGCCCTTTAGCTGTGAGACAGTGTTGGTAAGTGTGCCAATCTTTTCTACAGCGGTTTCTACTTTTTTCTGTAATAACAAGACTTGATCGAGTGAAATCATATTTATGCCTTTATTGCGTTTTTAGCAACTTCTACAACTGCTTTAAAAGCTGTTGGATCTTCAATAGCCATGTTGCTCAAAGCTTTGCGGTTAAGAGTAACTCCTGCTTTTGTAAGTCCGTCTATAAAACGGCTGTATGAAATTCCTTCATCGCGAACTGCTGCGTTAATACGGGCAATCCACAACTTGCGGTAATCGCGTTTCTTATTGCGGCGGCCAGAATATGAGTGGTCAAGTGCTTTGACTACAGCATCTTTAGCTGCTCTGTAATTTGACTTTCTATCGCCTTTAAAGCCTTTTGCGAGCTTTAATATTTTTGCACGGCGGTTATTTCTTTTTGAACCATCTACTGCTCTAGACATTCTTTACTCCTAATCAACCATATGGAAGTTGCTGTTTACGAATTCTTGCTGCTGAATCTTCAGAAAGAATACCTGCTGAACGTAAGTGCATCTTGCGTTTTGGTGATTTCTTCGTCAAAATATGGCGGAGATTCATTTTCTTGTACTTTACTTTACCAGTACCTGTAAGAGAAAAGCGCTTTGCTGCGGATTTCTTTGTCTTCATCTTAGGCATTTTTAACCTCTTATTTTTTGGCTTTTGAACCTAGTGTCATTGAAAGAAAACGGCCTTCCATTGCTGGTGCCTTTTCTACTGCGAATGAACCTTCTGTAAGCCTTTTCTGAACCTGCTCTAGAACATCAAAACCAAGTTCGGTATGGGCAAGTTCACGTCCGCGGAAACGGATTGTTACTTTTACCTTATCGCCTTCGTCTAGAAATTCCTGAACATGTTTTGCTTTTACGTCAAGGTCGCCTGTGCCAATTTTAGGCTGCATGCGAATTTCCTTTAACTTAAGCACTTTTTGGTTTTTCTTGGAATCACGGAGCTTCTTTTCCATTTCAAACCGATATTTGCCGAAATTAAGTATTTTGCAAACTGGCGGATTTGCATTAGGAGATACTTCAACAAGGTCGAGCTCTTGCTCTTTTGCCATATTGAGGGCTTCTATTGTGGGAACTATGCCCTTCTGTTCACCTTCACTGTCTATAAGTCTGACCTCACGGACACGAATCTGTTCATTTATTCGTGTTCCCTTATTGTTATCTGCCAACGATCCTCCTTAGTGTCTGTAAAACACCTATAAGCATAGCGCGTATTTTATCAGAAAACACGGGTGCTTGTCTAGTAACTCTTTTTAATAAAATGAGAAAACGTTCGTTGTATACAAAAGAAGGGCAATTATCCGCGCAGCGGTGGCATGGCAGGAGGGGTCAAGAATTCTGGCGGTAAAAGGCGGGCTGAACAGGGCGAAGTTGACCACCTGCCATGTCATCGCAGTGCTCATCAACTGGTCTTTTACACAATAAGCAGCGTTATTTGTTTTTATTGCAAAGAGGTGCTGGCAAAGAAAAAAGAAATAGGAACAAAAGAAGGGCAATTATCCGCGCAGCGGTGGCATGGCAGGAGGGGTCAAGAATTCTGGCGGTAAAAGGCGGGCTGAACAGGGCGGCGATTCTTGGGTTAATTTTGGCTAGCCAGCTATGGAGCTAAACCGGAGGTTGTCCGAAGGACCGGAGCGGGAGCGGAGTAGCGGAACAGCTGTTTGAAAAAATCAAGTTGCTCCAAATATTACATTGATATTCCCTGCTTTTTTTGGTATTATTGCAACAATTTATTTCTATTATAGAATGTATAAAAAAGAGGAAAGTATGCTTACACTTAAATTTGGCGGAACAAGCATGGGTTCTGCAAGACGCATTTTAGACAGCGTTAATATTATGTGCGGTCGTGCGGAAAAAGACAGGATCAGTGTTGTTGTAAGTGCTGTTGCCGGCATTTCTAACAAGTTGCAGGAAAGTATTGATTCTTGTGTTAAGGGCGGGGAAGCTGCACCTTTTGTTGAGCAGATTCGCACAACTCATAGAGACATTTGCTCTGAGTTGAAGTCAACTTTGCCGGGCTTTAAAACTGATGATGTTATGGCGAAAATAGAAACTAACCTTTCTGAGCTTGCTAAGCTTTTAACTGGTGTTGCGACTTTTGGCGAATGCCCTACAAGTGTTGAATGTAGAATTATGGGCATGGGCGAACTTATGTGCTGCCCTATTGTTGAGGCGGTTCTTCTTGCAATGGACAAGAGCGTTCTGTTTTTAGACAGCAGAAAATTTATTTATACAACTGGAAATCAAAAGGAAGGAGACCCTGACTACAAGCGTTGCGCTGATGCGTTTTCTCCTTACCGCGACGGATCTTCTCCTTCGCTTCCACAAATCCTTTTGTTCCCGGGCTTTATTTGCTCATGGATTGGCGGCACTGGAAAGGAGCCTGTTATGGGCTTGCTTGGTAGAAACGGCAGCGATTTTTCTGCGGCTATTGTTGGTTATTCATTGGGCGCTTCTAAAGTTGAGTTCTGGACTGATGTTGACGGCATTTACACAGCGGACCCTAGAATTGTAAAAGACGCTGTTTTAGTTGACGACATGAGCTATGAAGAGGCTATGGAGCTTTCTTTCTTTGGAAGCAAAGTCCTTCACCCAAAGACACTTGCGCCTCTTGCTGAAAAAAATATTGAGGCTTGGAGCTTGAACAGCCAGAATCCTTCTTCTAGGGGAACTAGAATTGGCAGGGGGCCTTTTGAAAGCGAATCAAACGCTGGCCCTGTTAGAGGAATTAGCTGTTTAAAGCCATGTGCTATGGTGAGCGTTAGCGGCTCTGGAATGAGGGGGCGCAACGGCATGGCGGCTCGCATTTTTTCTGCGGTAAGCTCTGCGGGCATTTCTGTTTTGCTTATTACTCAGTCTTCTTCTGAATATACAATTTCTTTTTGCGTTAGAAAGTCCCAGGCTGATTTGGTGCAGGATGTTTTGAAAGAGGAGTTCTCTCTTGAAATTAGCGACCATCTTATAAATCCTATTCATGTTGTGTACGACTGCGCTATTGTTTCTATAGTTGGCGACGGTATGATTAAGAAGCGCGGAGTGGCGGGCACTTTCTTTGACGCTCTTGCTAGCCGTGACATTAACATTCTTGCTATTGCGCAAGGCTCTAGCGAACGTTCTATAAGCGCTGTTGTTTCTGCTGACAACGGGGACCAGGCTGTCCGTGTTACAAACCAGTTCTTCTTTAACACTTCTCAGTCTATTCAAGTGTTTGCTTTTGGCGCGGGCACAATTGGCGGCGCTTTGCTTGACCAGATTCATGATCAGCAAAAGTCTCTTCTTGCTCAGAAGATTGACATTCAGGTTATGGCTATTGCTAATATTGACGGCATGATTTTTAACGCCGAGGGAATTGATTTGACTGGCTGGCGCGAACAAGTTAAGGCTAATGGAAAGAAGACAAACCTTGACGAGATTATTGAATTTGTTAAAGAGACAAAGCCGTTGAACCCTATATTTGTTGACTGCACTGCCTCTTACGATTTGCCTGAGCGCTACCTTGATATTTTTAAGGCTGGCATGAGTGTTGCGACCCCTAACAAGCGCGCTAACTCTATGACAATGGACTTCTATAGAAAACTTCGTGAGACTGCTAACGGAATGCACGTGCGCTTTTTGTACGAGACAAATGTTGGTGCGGGGCTTCCTATTATTGACACTTTGCAGAACTTGTTTAAATCTGGCGACAAGCTTACAGGCTTTAACGGTATTATGTCCGGCAGCTTGAGCTACATTTTTGGACGCTTGGACGAAGGCGCTAAATTTAGCGAGGCTGTTCTTGAGGCAAAAGCAAAACGCTTTACAGAGCCTGATCCACGTGATGACTTGAAGGGCACTGATGTTGCAAGAAAGGCGCTTATTATTGCGCGTGAGTCTGGAATGAGCATAGAGCTTGATGACATTAAGATGATCAGCATTTTCCCTAAGGACTTTAGTCTTGAAGGAACTACTGATGAATTCTTGAAGAAGCTGCCAGAGCTTGATGGTTATTTTGCGGAAAAGATTGCGGATCTTAAAAAGGAGCACAAGGTTCTTAGAATGGGAGCAAGCATAACCGATGGAAAAGTTAGCGTTGGCATGCTTGAAGTAGGTCCTGAAGATCCTTTGTACGGAGTGAAGGGCGGCGAGAACGCATTTGTATTCCATACAGCGCGCTACACTCCAATTCCGTTGACTGTTCGTGGTTACGGCGCTGGTGCTGGTGTTACCGCGGCTGGTGTGTTTGGCGATATTCTACGCACTGTGTCTTGGAACGCCTCTAATTTTTAAAACTATTGTCATTGCGAGGAGCGAAGTTTCTGGGTTATCTCTTTATACTACGGGGTATTTATAATTAAAGAGATTCCTCCACTTCTGTCGGAATGACAGACGTTGCGGTCGGAGTAACGAATAGAATCTCATAGAGAAGGAAGGTTGCATCATGGTTATAGTTTTAAACAAGAACATTACATCGGAAGAAAAAGAGCATCTTAAGGAATTCCTTACTCAGAAGAATTTTAAGATAAATGAGATTGTAGGAGAAGAGGCGACAATTCTTGCGGCAGTAGGAAAGCTTGCAATGGACCCACGCGAAGTTGAAATACAGCCTGGTGTTAGCCGTGTTATTCCAATTTCAAAGCCTTACAAAATGGCAAGCCGTGAGTTTAAAAGAGACGACACTGTTGTGGAAATACCAAACAGCCGTGGTCAAATAATCCGTGTGGGTGGAAAAAGAGTCGCGGCAATTGCAGGACCTTGCGCTGTAGAAAGCCAGAAGCAGATGTTGGAAATTGCGGCGGCTGTTGCTTCTAGCGGCGCTGTCATGCTAAGAGGCGGCGCTTACAAACCGCGCACTTCTCCTTACAGTTTTCAGGGGCTTGGAGAGCAGGGGCTTGTTTATTTAAAGACTGCTGGTGAAAAATACGGCCTTCCTGTGGTGACAGAAATTGTTTCCACAGATTTTATTCCTGTAATGAAGGACTATGTTGACGTTTACCAAGTTGGCGCTAGAAATATGCAGAACTTTGAGCTTCTAAAAAAACTTGGCGCTTTGAACAAGCCTGTTATTTTAAAGCGCGGGCTTTCTGCGACAATAGAAGAGCTTTTAATGGCGGCGGAATATCTTCTTTCTAGCGGCACAGACAAAGTTATTCTTTGTGAGCGGGGAATACGTACTTTTGAAAAGGCAACTAGAAATACTCTTGATCTTTCTGCGGTTCCAGTTCTTCGTTCATTAACTCATCTTCCAATAATTGTTGACCCAAGCCACGCTGTTGGAATAAGGGACAAGATTCCACCAATGGGTCTTGCGGCAATTGCGGCGGGCGCTGACGGCATTATAGTTGAAGTTCATAATCATCCAGAAAAAGCTTTGAGCGACGGAGCGCAGTCTTTGTACCCGGCGCAGTTTGACAAGATGATGCACGACATAGAGGCGCTTGCTCCTGTTGTTGGAAAGTCAGTTGAGCATATTCGTGAAGAGGCTCCAAAAAATCTTACAGAGATATCATCTGGAAAATCTTTAAAAAATGGAAAAACAGTTTGCGCTTACAGTGGAAAAAAAGGCGCTTACGCAGAGCAGGCAATTGCGCGCTACTTTGATGAAAAAGATGTAAGCCCGCTTGCTCTTGAAAGCTTTAGTGAAATATTCCAAGCAGTTGTTGACGGAAAGGCTGACTACGGCATGGTGCCTATAGAAAACAGCCTTGCAGGTTCTGTCTTTGAAAACTATGACAACTTCAAACGGTTTGAGGACGTAAGCATTGTTGGCTCTGTGACTTTGAGAATTCAACATTCGCTTCTTGGAGTAAAGGGCGCGGCCTTGTCTGATGTTAAAAAAGTCTTCTCTCATCCGCAGGGATTCAGCCAGTGCAGAAAGTTCCTAGAGCAGAACAAATCTTGGGAGCATATAGATTCAGCTTCCACTGCAACAGCGGCCCAGATGGTAGGCGAAAGCAAGTCTAAGGAAAACGCGGCAATTGCTAGCAGTGTAAATTCTTCACTCTACAATCTAGATGTCATTCAGGAAAACATTGAGGACGACCCAAGCAACTTCACTAGGTTTGTAATTATCGCTGCAAATCATGTTGAGCATGGAAAGGAAATAAACATTGCTCCAAACATGGCGACATTTATGTTCACTACAAAAAATGAGCCTGGCGCGCTTTACAACTGTCTTGGCGTGTTTGAAAAGAACAAGCTAAACCTTACTAGAATTGAATCACGTCCAATTGCGGGGCAGCCGTGGAAATATTGGTTCTACGCAGATGCGGCCCTTACAAAAGAAGACGGCTCTTCTATGTTCCAGACAGAAAAAGAAGTTTGCACTTATGTAAATAAAGTGATTGAAGAGTTGAAAGATAAAGCCGAAGACGTTAGACTTTTAGGCGTATATTCAGAAAGCAGATATTAGAGGTTGTAAAATGGAAAAATATGTTTTATCAGTTTTAGTAGAAAACCATGCCGGTGTTTTAAGCCGTGTTTCTGGTTTGTTCAGCAGAAGAGGCTACAATATTGACAGCCTTACAGTTTGCGAAACTTCAAACCCAGAGCAGTCGCGTATGACAATTGTTGTTCAAGGCGACGACGCAATTCTTGAGCAGATTGAAAAGCAGCTTTCTAAACTTGTTGAAGTAATTTCTATAGAGCACTGCAATCCTTCTACAACATGCCAAAGGGAAATGATGCTTGTAAAGGTAGAGGCAGACGGTGAAAGGCGCGCTGTTATTATAGAAACCTGCAACATCTTCCGTGCGCACATTGTTGACGTTGCTGAAAACAGCCTTATTATAGAAGCAACTGGAAGCGAGGACAAACTTTCTTCTTTAATTAGATTGCTTGAGCCTTATGGAATAAAGGAGCTTTTAAAGTCAGGCCTTACCGCAATGGACCGTGGCGAAAAAGTTATGAAATAGGAAACTCTGAAAACTAAAGTTCTTAGAGGCTCTTATAATTTTATCCAGCGTTCGTTGAATGCCTGCCAGCCGTTGTTTTTTAATTCAACTTCTGCTAGGCGGAATATTCTTGCGTTGAAAGGAAAATCTTTTGTATTTAATTGAATGTCCTGTTTGCAAGGAGTAATAACTTTGATGGTTGAATTTATTTCGACAGTCGAATTTACTTCGACAGTCGAATTTATTTCGACATTGCATTCAGAATTTTTTTTTGCGCAAATATTTTTGTTGAAAGTGGCGAATATAATCTTCTGCTCAATGCTTTTTGAATCATCATCAAATGAAAAAACTATAGGAAAATAAAATTCGCTTTTGTTAAAAACAGGCTCTTCTATTTTGCATGATGAAAGTTTTTGAAATTTCTCTGAAGTGAATGATTCGTCTAAAAAACACCAAAGAGGGTAGCTTGGAAAAACTGCCGGCACATTGCTTTTGTTTTGAGAGTATTTTTTATTGAATGACAAAATAATTTCTTTTTGAATCTTTGAAAGAGCAAACAAAGTGTCTTTGTGTGGAATAATCACTAGCATAAAAAAAGTATAGAGTAATTGCATAAAAAAGTGTAGTATTTGATTTATGAAAAAGCGAGTATTCTTTTTTATTTTATTGTGGATAGTTTTCTTAGCTGCAATAGTTTTTGTTACAGTTGATTTTACAAATGACAAGTCACGTCTTTGCTTGAACGGAGAAAACCTTGTTGCGTTGAACCATCAGGCTGTAAAGGCAAAAGTTGTTAATCCTAAAAAAACACCTTACTTGTATTTTAAATTTACAGATAATCAGAAGGCGCGCCTTTTAAATATTTCTAAAAAGCAGAACGGCGCCTCTGTTCAAATTGACATTTCTATTTTGAAAAAAAATAATTCCTCTATTGAAAACTCAATAGCTTACGGCCTTTTATATGAAGATGATTTTGAAAAG
>Ga0172378_10000906_pt1 | contig 26861 bp, 17 predicted proteins | sample GrowelOW332metaG_FD_119755 | JGI IMG/M metagenome (GOLD analysis project Ga0172378, IMG submission 119755) | Groundwater microbial communities from an aquifer near a municipal landfill in Southern Ontario, Canada - Pumphouse #3_1 metaG | ecosystem: Environmental > Aquatic > Deep subsurface >...
GTAAAGTTATTGTCGGCAATGGAAAACATTCCGGATACGCCGGAGGGAATTATACTCGAATCGCTGCTGGAGGGAATGAATCAGTACTATTCCGCGGAACTGGCGCAAAAGGTTCACAGAGGACTGAATGAAAGCTATATCAAAGGGAATTATACCGGCGGTTATTTGCCTTACGGCTATCGGGTGGAAAACAAGAAATGCGTTATTGACGACAATGAAGCGGTAATCGTAAAGGAAATATTTATTAAATACGCTCAAGGGTATACTGCAACAGCAATAGCCGCGGATTTGAAAACACGAGGCGTCAGAACCGGAACAGGAAAGAAATTAAATGAAAAGACAATTTATAAAATGCTCGTAAATATAAAATATTCGGGTAAAGTGGTTCACGATGGAAAGACTTTTGACAATATCATTCCAAGAATAGTTCCCGAGGATATCTGGAAGCAGGTTCAGGATATATGCGCGGAAAACAAACACGCTCCCGGCAGGAAAAAAGATATTTACGATTATATTCTTTCGGGAAAACTTATATGCGGAAAATGCAAGGCGCGAATGGTCGGAGAAAGCGGAACAAGCGAAACCGGAGCGATACATTATTACTACTCGTGTTTATCCAGGCGGCGCAAAAAACTTCCATGCAATCTGAAATCTGTAGGAAAGCAGTATCTTGAAGATATCGTAATAAATACGACGTGGAAAATGCTGTCGGATAAGAATCTGATAGATAAAATAGCGGATTCGGTATATAAACTGCACGCAAAAGAAAGCGCGGATAATACAAATTTAAAAGCGATGGAATCGGAGAAAGCGACAATGCTGAAAGCGGCAAATAATCTCATAGCCGCGGTTGAACAGGGTATTGTGACCGAACAGACGAAAGCAAGACTTAAAGAGCTGGAAACGCTTATATCCGGGCTTGAATTCGATATAGAACGCGAAAAACAAAAATCGTATACATATCTGACGGTGAATATAATCAAGGAATATCTCAATTCGATAATTAACGGCGATACGAATGATATCGAAGTCAGGAAATGCATTGTGAAGACATTTATCAGAGAAATTATACTTTACGACGATAAGATTATTATCACATATAATTTTTGCGAAACGTCAGGCAGACAAAACATAACGCAGGAATCTACTTTGGAAGTGGAAAGGCAGTCGGAAACGGCTGCTTCCTCTTCAATCTGCGGTTCGTACAAAGGCGACTCTTCCCAGCCAATTAGGCGGTTTTAAGACAAAAAATGTCTTAGAACCGCCTTTTCTCTGTGAAAATTGAATAAAAAGATAGAATAAAAATGAATGACGGAGTGAAATTGGGAAGTAAATTGGGAAGTTTTTGGGAAGTAAATTGGGAAGTAAAATTGGGAAGTAAACCTATGGAAATAAAGTTTTTGAAAATTAAAATAGCCTATATTTAATATTGAAAATTTTCAGCCTTTAAAGCAAGCGATTTTATCGTTGTAAATTTGCTGTAATTGTAATCTTCTGCGCCATACAGTAGACAGGTTAACGGATAAGAATTTTGCTATCTCGACGAAAGTCATACCGCCCATGTAACAATTCAAGGTCTCTTTCAGACCTTCGGTAAGGTTCATCTTCGCTATCAAATCTTCCGCTTCGGAACAGTCTTCGTTTTGGCTATTGTCAAATTCTTCGGACGGGTCTTTTGTGTTCGGATTATCATAACTTACCGTATTGTAAATATGTTTGCTTAAGCGATAAATATCTTTGTTGACTTCCGTATAGCAGGCGTGTTTTATAGTGACAATCTTACCGTATTTATTAATTTTATAAGCGTCTCCGAGAGTCTTTCCTATAAATCCGCATAAAAAGCAAATGGCAGTCTGCGCTAAGTCGTATCCGTCGGAATAAGTATCGCCAGCGTCTTTATCCGAATGATAAACGTCTCTTAGTAAACCTTTGTAAAGATAAGCCATACGATTATCCGAATGTACTGCCACCGTCTTTAAGGCGCGAACAGCGATAAGTTCGCCTAAACGCTTTACATTATCCGATGTTATCCTTACGTTTTCATTTGTAAATACTTTGTTTTCCATGATTTTTTACCTTCCTTATTTATTTTTTGCCATTTCGGCAGAGGCAAAGCAGCATAGGTTAAGAAAGGTCAGTAATAATTTTAGTATTGCCTGACACTGTCAACGAACAGAAAAAAATATTGCATTATTGTCCAATTTCAATTCGAATATTAACCTAAAAGCCGAGCTTGATAGCCCGGCTTAAAAATTAATTTATTCAGATTTTCAGCGATAATTTTTTCCGTTGACAGCCTCCTTACCCTATGCTACGATAAGCCTCAACGAAAGGGCAAAAAATAAGGAAAAGATAAACAGAAAAAGGCAAAACGAAAATTTATTATATGAAATAAAAATTCAAAAGGTTGTAAATTAAACACAAAAAAGACTTTGTCAAACGGTCGTTTTTTATAATATATAATTAACTTTTTCTGCTTCCTGTAAAATATAATCTTCGGAATAATCTGTATAACCTCTGTCAACAGCGGTGGTTTTGACGTCGCTCTCAAATGAATGACCGTCCCAGAGCATTACCACTTCATGATTGACGCCGCATTCTTTACAGCGAGTAATAAAAGTATACCTTAGTTCGTGCGGATGATGAGCCGGAAACAACCTTTTGAATGCGGAACGTAACTTAAAGATATTTACATTTTTAGCTTTTTCAAAGTCAATGTACTTAAGAACGCGTTTTAAAACCGGTGTAAACGGGATCCGCCTTAATACTATATTTCTGCCCATGCGTTCTTTGCTTGTTTCGCATTCGAGAAATTTACCGTCTATAATTTTTAACGACGGTAATTCGCTTTGCCTCAAACCGAAATAGATTAGAACAAGTAATGCGCTTGAAACGTCGTTGTTTCTTTTTATGCAGTAATCAATAAGTTTTTGTTCTTCTTCTTTAGAAAAAGCGATTCCTTTCTTACTTTCATAAAACGGAAGAATAATTTTACTCATCGGTGAAAGAATTTGGAAATCGTCTACTGCCATATCGAAAATGCAGTTAAGTTCCAATTTGAGTTTTTCCGCCGTTCTGAATTTCCCCGAATTTACAAATTCGAAAAGATAATCCTGTATAGAATTGCGGCTTATTTCAGATAATTTCATATTTCCGAATTTCGGTTTCAGATTTGTATCGAAAGAACGTTTATATTCTTTGAAAGTAGAAGCCTTTGTGGTTTTTTCTTTGATTTCCAACCATTCCAAAGCATAATCGGCGAATAATGGGTCTTTGCCGGTATTTGAGTTTTTATTTACCGCCTGATGAACTTCCGGTTGGGGCTTATTTATAATGCATTTCATGAATTTGCATTTCATAGAATCAAAATCTTTTGAAGCGACTTCGATATTATATCCGTTTTTGCGGTAACGAGCCTGATACAGACCTTCATAGAAACGGTATTTTACGATTTTATTATCATAGATAAAAGATTCCTGAAAAATATTAGGCATAAACATAACCTCCTTTTAAATTAGGGTAAGAAATTCGATTTTGTGATTTTTGTAGGCAATACTGAAAGATTTATCGGTTTCCGGTGTTAAACATAGTAACAGGCATAAGGATTGCTTTACCTGCGGGCTTTTGAATAATCTTTTTCATTCTGAATTCGATAAAGCGGAAAGATTTCATAAGAGATATTCTCCTTGTATTTATTTTGTCTTTCGACAAAAAGAGAAACATCGGAAAAAGACGCGGCGGTCAAGGGTAAAAAGGAGAATTGGTGCATTGTGATAATGAATTGTTTGGATATAAAAACAGCTCGGTTAAAAACCGGGCTATAAGTCTGTTGTTTTAATATTTTAAGCGGCAATTATCCCCCTTGACAGCGGAGGATTTTTCTGATATCAACTCAATGAGAAAGACAAAATATGTCTAAATTATTTTTGAAAAGTGCGGAAATATACCACTTTAAAAATATATTCCGATAACCTCAAATAAAAAAATTTTCTAATGGCTCATTAGGTGAACCATTGGAAGTTTATAATTTCAAGAAATAATTCCTGAAGATAAAAAAATAAAATGCCGGCACTATTGGCGAGGTAAGGTGAAATGCGATGACAAATTAAAACCGAATAAACGATAATTGTTAAAATCAGCCAGGTGAGCAATTAATCGTCTTGAAAAACATTTGACCGAATGACAGATAGTAGCGGCGCGGCGGTGAAAGCGAAAGCCGAAGAAGCGGATTAGCGATCGGCTTCGCTTCCGCCGGCGCGTTTTGTTAATTGGTAAAGGCTTTTCGGTTAAGTTGCGGCGTGTGCTTGTCTGGCGGCGCAAAGCGCCGCCACTTGTATCAAGACAAGCACACGTGGCGATCCCAAATGGCTAATTTTTGAAGGAAAAGAAAAATTATTAATAAGTTACCAATAAAATAATTTTTATAAGTAAAAGATGGTTTTATTACGTGACTTTATTGCTCTTTATTCGTTTTAACGATATCGGTCTTTAATTGTAATAAATAGAAAAAATGAAAAATGGTGTACTGATGTAACTGAATTTAAGTTATTAGGGGGGGAAATTATATTTATCGGCTATTATGGATTTACATGATAAGTCCATAATGGCATATGTTTTAAGCAACCAAAACAACAATAAACTTGTATTTGACACATTCGAAAAGACGTTAAAAATTTGTCCAAATGCCAAGCCTATATTCCATAGCGATAGAGGATTTCAATACGTCTAAACAGTTTAATGTAAAAATAACCCATTCAGGAATGATACAATCTATGTCTAGAGTGGGTAAGTGTATTGATATTGGTCCGATAGAAGGTTTTTGGGGAACATTAAAATCCGAAATATTCTATGGTATAAAATTTTATAATGAAGAATCATTAAAAAAACAATTGAAAATTATATAGACTTTTATAACAATAAGAGATTTCAAGTAAATTTAAAAGACATGACTCCTAATCAATTCAGAAATCATGCCAGCTAAGATTTTATTTATTTTTTAGTCTGTCTACGACAAGTCCCAGTTCATAATACCGAACTCATTTAAAAGTAATCTAATTTTGTCCAACTTTGGGGGCGCATTTCCTTTTGGGGTGCATATCATCAGCGGATATTCTTTTATTTTGAATAGTTTATATTATTGAAACATTGAATCCTTCGGGCACAATAGGATTTTTGCCTTTTTCCAGAATCAGCAGTTCTTTTCCGATCGGAATTTTCACGCTGAATTTTATTTTTGTTTCGGGTTCGCTCAAAAATATTGTTTTTGATACGGGGTCAAAGCCTCGATAACCCGTTAAAGTGCCTATTATCCATTTGGCGACATATGAAGCAAAACCATGATTGCAACTTGCGGAAACCGTTGCGTTTTCCCACAAAGTTCCCGTTCGTTCGGCCATATAATTGAAATAAGCATTACATTCGGATAATGCCTGTCCGCCTTTACCTATGCTATATAAATAATCCAGCCTTAGATAATTGCCAATGAACGAGTTGGATTTTGCAATTTCGGGATAGCATACTGAAACATCGCGGCTCGGTCCGAATTCGGAAAAAATAACGCGAAATAATTCGGGGAAAGATTCTTTTGAAGCTATTCCCATAAAAAACGCATAGTACTGGCACGTTTCCGTTCTTTCACCGTCAAAAAAAAGTTTTCCGTTATTTCTGATTGACTGATCGCGAAAAAATTTTCCGTCAAAACTTTGCGCTATAATAACTTGCTTCAATTTTTCATAGCGAGTGTTGAATTCTGCGTCGCCGTAAAGAATAAAAACGCTTTTGCAGGCGCGGGCGAACAGCATATTGGTAGGATAATTTATTCCGCCGACAAGATCGTTTGAACGGCTCCACTCGACGAAAATCCAACTTTCAAGATTTTCCAACAAACCGTATTCGTTTTCATAACCGCTGAAAAAATCCATCAGATTATAAACTTTGGATCTATAATTTTCTATCGTGGTCCTATCTCCGGTTCTCAACAAATAATTTTCAAGTTCAAGTACGAGCCATAACGCCCAGTTCGGAATATAAACGCCTGCCGTGTGATCTGCAGGATAACACATCGGAAACATATTTTCAGGTAAACCGCTAATCGGAAGCGCTGATTCAAGACTTTCCAGAAAATTCTTTTCTACTTTGTTTTCTCCCGTAAAAAGCAGTTCAGACTGAGCCGTAAAATATGAATCGCAAAGCCATCCGGCGCGTTCGCGGGACGGGCAATCTGTCGGCACGTCGACCGCGTTCTGAGCAAACGTGTTTCTTGCGGCTTCAAAAATTGCAGTTAGTTCATTGTCGTCGGTTTTTAATTCGAGATTTTTTGCTTTTGGATTTTCAAGTAAATGTAATCCCACGTCTTTTATCGCACATTTTCCGAATATGCAGACTTTTAGATAGCGCATCGTATATGGCTCGATTGTAAGAAAATGGTTTTCGCCCTTTTTGACGGAATATTTCACGACGTTTACCGTGCCTAAACGATAAAACAGTAATTCGTTTTTTTTCTCAGCTTTATTATTTTCTTGTTCACAGAGAATTTCATCGAAAAGAAGGTAAATATCGCAATCTGATTCGGCTGTAATATTCATGAATATAAAGCCCGTTTTGTTAATGCCGAAATCATAAAGACGGTATTTATTATGCAGTGAAGCATCGTTTTCAGAAGGAATGAAGCCGAGAGAAAACGCTTCGTCTATAAGATCGACTTCATACTCCCGTTTATCGAAAATTATTCCTTGATAAAGTTGGGCGTTAATATCCGAAGAATTAAATTCCGTTTTTTTCACTACTGTTCCGCTTTCAATGATTTTATCGGCTTTGAGCATCTCCAGAGTTGGATAATCAAGATCGCTTTCAGTTAAAATGTTCCCGTTTACGCCGATGGTTTTGAGCGGAGTCAGACTGTGGTTGCCTTTTAATATCTGCATATAATCGTCGCTTAAACGGTATGCTTCGGCAAAATTTCTCTGGAAACTGTATCTTACGATTTTCTGTATTTTTCCGTTAAACCTGAAAACCTGAAAGTCTTCGCTTTTATATCTTGCGTTCCCGGCTTTTATAGCGCAAGCAAAAAAAGGAGGTTCGTTTATCAGATTATAGCTGTCGTTACGATATGAAACTACAGCCGCAGTCAACGTTTTGCCTTCGACTATTTCTTCTGTATAATCGTTTATGTGTGAAAATCCCTTTGCGGATCGTCTGGGACCGTAGCCGATAAATCTTCCGTCGATAAATAGCTGGAAAGCGGAAGCCGCGGCAATTTTTATGTGAATTTTCGATGATTCGGGGGCTTTCCATTGAAAAAGAAGCATAACGTTTTTTTCTTCAAGAAGATTTTCAGCCCAGATTTCAGATAATTCATAAGTGATTTTTTTCATTTGATCTCCATATTATTTCGAATTTTGCGATTTTGAAAGAGTCTTTAAGAAATACATTAAATTTCTGTAAAAATTTCTTTATTTTTGGCTCGGTGATTATTTCGGAATTGTATTGGTGTAATGCCAAAGTTTTCTTTAAATTTTTTTATATAATTAGTTACGTCGGAATAACCAATATCAATTGATATTGAAATAACGCTTTTATTTGTATAAATTAAAGCATCTCTTGATTTATTAAGTCTTAATGAGTTTAAATATTTTAATGGTGAAACACCTGTAAATTTTTTGAATTTTCTTATAAAATGTTCTTCGCTTAAAAAAATGTTATTTGCCATATCTATTATTTTGATTTTTTGAGTAAAATTTTTATCTATAAAATTTTTAGCTTCTTCAATAGTATTATAATTAAAAGTTTCTTGGTGGATTATTTCAAGACTGCCTCTTTTAAGCAATAAAAATAAGCTTTGAGCAAGATTTTGACAAATAGTATCACTATATTCCCTTTTGTTTTTCAATTCGTTAAAAATACTTTCAAAATATAAACTTACAAGATTATAATTTTTATTAGCGTTAATTTTAATATACCCATTTTCGTTTTCAGATTTAAAATCATCCATTGCAATAATATATAAAATTGTATTATTATCAGTGGCAATTTCACAATGTTCATGGCGAGGAAAAACTATAACTATATCACCTCGTTGTAAATTCATTATAGTTTGATTTACTTGGAATTTACAAACATTTTGTTTAACAAAAAAAATCTCTACAAAATCGTGCGAATGAGATGTTGATTGATTATGAAAAGGGTTTTTACTTAATTCTACATAAGAGGCTCGCAATAGTTTAGGATAATCTTCATCTATCAATTTGTTTGGGGAAAAGTCATATTCTTCGTAAGCCATAATAATCCTTTGTTTTAAAATTAATTTGCCATTATTATAATGTAAGACATCAAAATTGTCAATATAAAATCAATAATTATATATCTGTTGTCAAATTTTACTATTGTTATTAGTCGGGGTGTAGAATATAATCTTATCGTAAAAAAACAGAAAGAGAACAAAGGATGGATAATTTATAATGAACAAAAAAGGTTTTAAAAAAAACATTAACGAAAAGATGTTTATTATAGGTATGTTATCTATACCCATAACAAACTTTTTAATATTCTGGCTATACGTAAACGTAGATTCTCTCGCATTGGCATTCAAAACGCCGTTGATAAGCGGGGGATACGAATGGTGCTTTGACAATTTTGCAACGCTTTTCAAGGAATTTGAGTTGGGCGATTCGCTGCTTTCCATCGCTCTGGGGAATACGCTTATATTTTTTGCGGTGGATATACTGGTATCATTTCCGCTCAATTTGCTGATTGCGTATTTTATTTTTAAGAAAGTTACCTTTTACAGGGGGTTCCGTATTCTCTTATACCTGCCATGTATAATCATGCCGTCGGTTACGGTAAATCTCTTCAAATATATTATTGCGGGAAACGGACCCGTTTCAAAACTGTTCGAATTACTCAATTGGAATTTCCCCGTGCTGCTTGTAAACAGCGACTACGCTCTATGGACAATAATTTTCTATCAGGTGTTCTTTTATCTGGGCGGAAAGTTAATTCTGTATGGCGGAGTGTTGAACCATGTTGACAACTCCGTATTGGAATCCGCAAAAATAGCGGGAGCAAATGAATTTCAGGAACTTATTTATATGATAATACCGTTGATGTGGCCAACTTTATCCACCGTTTTAATATTGTCGTTCGTGGGGCTGTTCGGGGCGAGCGGACCTATACTTCTGTTCACACAGGGAGGATACAATACCACTACATTGTCATATTGGATTTTCGACAAGGTTTACTATAACGGTGAGTACAATTATCCGTCGGCAGTAGGTTTGTTTTTTACCCTTATCGGCGCGCCGATCGCGCTTATTATGAGAAAAGTTTTAAACAAGGGGGTAGACGACGTTGCAATGTAAAAAAGGCAAGGTTAGACCTGCGTATATTATAGTTTTTATTTTACTTCTTATTATAAGCATAGCCATGCTTATTCCTTATCTTTACGGTTTTAACATATCACTTATGAAAAACGGCAGGGCGTTTATGAACGATACAACGCACATTCCCGTGCCGCCGTATTTTATAAATTACGTAAAGGCGTTTGAAGAACTGACGTTGTCCGACAATACGTTTCTCATGATGACGTTCAATTCACTCTGGTACGCGGCGGGTTCTGCGGTATGTGAAATACTGTCTTCCACACTGGCGGCGTATATAATATGCAAGTACAAATTCAGGGGAAGAAATTTTTTATACAGCATGGCTATCATAATAATGATGATACCCATCTATGGCAATTTACCTGCAAAATTCAAATTATTTTCGGATATGAAGCTGGTAAATTCACCTCTGATACTCATATCCATGCTGAGCGGTTTCGGGGGAATGTTCATTTATATTTATGCTTTTTTCAAGAGCGTTTCCTGGGCATATGCCGAATCTGCATTTATTGACGGCGCTACGCATTTACAGGTGTTTTTGCTGATAATGTTCCCTATGGTATTTCCTTCTGTAACGGCAATGGCGGTAATATCTTTTATAAATTATTGGAACGACTATATGGGTCCGCTTATGTTTTTAAGCAACTTGCCTACTCTTTCTTCCGGACTTATACTTTATGAGAGAAAAATACAATACACGGCAAATCAACCTGTATACTTTGCGGGAGTAATGCTATCCCTTATACCTATTTTGGCGATATTTGCATTGTTGCAGAACACAATTATGAATAACGTATACGTCGGCGGATTAAAGGGCTGACATAAGGAGAAGTCAATGAAAAAATTTACTATCAGGTTAATAAGTTTATTAAGCGCGGCTGTTTTATCTTTGGCTGCCGTTGGGTGCGGGAAGAATGTTAACAAGGAAAGTACTTTGTTTATAGATATTTCAAGCGCCGGTTATGGCATAGAATGGTTGGATCCGCTTGTAGAAATGTACAAAGTTGATCACCCAGGCATAGACGTTCAGATAAATTCCTTGACGAAAGGGGATATAGAATACGTCGAAAAAGCCTTATCGGGCAGGGCGGAAACTGATCTGTTTTTTGTTGAAACGGATATTTACAAATACCTTAAAACGCCGGTAATTGCGTCCGACGGGAAGAAGTACGATTCCGTTTTCGAGGACATAACAGACCTTTACAACACGGTCATTCCCGGCGAAAGTAAGACTATTGCGGAAAAAATGGAAAGCGCTTATCTGAATTATAATACTGTAGACGGTAAAAATTATTCGTTGCCGTGGATGGGCAGTCTCGAGGGACTTTTGGTTAATTTTGATGTTTATGAAGATAGTTTCGGAAAATTACCTAACACTACTGACGAGCTCGTGAAGTTTTGCGAAAAAATTAAAAGTTTAGGTTCGGGCGTGTCTCCTTTTATATTTTCAATTAGCGATTCCTATTGGGACAATATCTGGGATATATGGGTAAATCAATATAACGGCAGAGAAAACATGTGCAAATTTTACGATGGTTACGTCGTAGACGGAACGTACGCAGGTGAAAGATATATCCCGGAAATGTTCCTTAACGACGGCATATCCGAGGCGCTTAACGTGCTCGAAACACTGCTTAAACACGACAACGGTTTTCAGAACGAACTCAGTTATACCTCGACCTTTACAGAAATGCAGAATTTATTTCTGGAAAGTAAAAACAAAATACTTATGTGCCCTAACGGCTCATGGATAGAGCGCGAAATGAGCGCCAACTACGATAAGAGCGAACTCAATATAGAGTTTATGAAAACGCCTGTCATCAGCGCGCTCGGAACTAAACTCGGAATTACCGACAGTGAATTGTCCTCAATAATAGAATACGTAGACGGCAATTCGGACTTAGACGGCGATTCGGCTTCGGAGCCGTCCTTTACTTCCTCAAAGGGGCTGACAAAACAACAGGTAACAGATAGTGTTGCAGAGGCCAGGGGCATGGTTACGGCAGGCAAATATTTTTCTTCGTTCATTCCGTCTTACGGTACTAAAAAAGACCTGGCAAAAGATTTTTTGCAACTGCTGGCGTCCGACAGGGGATTGGAAGCGGTAGCGAAAGTCATCGGCAGTAAGGCGCCTTTCACGTACGATATGCTTTCTCGTGCGGAGGAGTTGAATCTGAGCGACTTTATGGTTTCGGTGCAGAAGATACTTTCGGTAAGTTCGCCTTATTTCTTGCAGCCGGACAATCTGTTCAGATTCGGCGGGGTAAAACTCATCAACAACATTTCTTCGCCTACAAAGAGTCTTGCGGCAATAAACAGCAAGGATTTTTTGTCCGCCGATAAAATTTATACGGGCAATTATACCTACCTGAACAGCAGCCGTTGGGACGATTATCTGAAACTTGCAGGGATCAAATAATTTAGTGTTGAATAATTTCGCATCTGATATTGCGGTTTGAAAATTTTGCGTTAAATAATCGCGGGATTTAATACTTTCGGTTTAATTTTATGCGATTAAATAAATATTGTTAATGGTTTAAAAAAAATTTATGGGAGGGAAATAAATGAGAACAAAATCGGCATGCAAAGCGTTGTCCTTATCACTATGTGCGATGCTTACTGCGGGCATGCTTTTTGCTTGCGATAACTCTGCAATAGGAGGAGGCGCCGCAATTGATGTGGAAATATGGTCGACTTACAACACCTATAAAGTTATGCAGGACGACCATGATGCGGTGTCTTTGGGGGAAAAGATAGAAGTCAGTTTGTGCAAGGGCGAAACCGAGGGAGGACAGATAATACTTACTCCAAACGGCAACGTTGGCAACTACAACGTGGGACTTTCCCAATTAAAAACGGCAAGCGGAGCGTTATTCCCGATGGACAACGTCAAAGTGTATGTGCAGAAGTACATTGAGATTAAGACAAAGTCCAAGGGGCAGACCAATTACGAATACGGCGTCGGTTTCATTCCCGATATGCTGTTGCCTATTGAAAAAGCGATAGAATATAACGAAACGAAGATACAGTCAGGTAAAAATCAAGGTATAACGGTGGAGTTCACCGCGTCCGGCGAAACCGAGGCGGGAAACTATACGGGAACCGCAACGGTTACGGTGGAAACCGAAAAATACTACGTACCCGTCAACGTTACAGTTTGGGATATAGACGTTTCAAAGTGCTACGGCATGACTTCCGTCAGGTCCTGGAACGAACAGTTTTATGAGGGCGAATTGGACAATACCCCGCAATTGTACAAAAATTATTACGAGACCATGCTGAACAGTTATAAATTCTGTTACGAAGATCTCCCGGGTTCGTCCGATCCGCAACTCATGGCGGATAGCGCAATAAAATATTGGGACAACCCTAATTTTACAAGTTTTAATATTCCTACTTACGAAAGATATAACAACCTGCTCGACAAGTCTTTACTTATGCCATATTTAAAAAGTCTTGCACAGAAAAGCATACCGGGCAGGATACTTTTTGACAAAGCGTATATTTATCCTAACTTTTTGGACGAACCAACCGCCGATATGTACGACGAGGTGGAATATGCGATAAACTCCATTTACGAGTTGAAAGAAGAATTGCTGAGCGAACTCAAGGGCACGGGATATTTCGACGGGTACGATCCCGAATATGAGGTGGCGTTTACCTTGTCGCTTACAAACGTGCCGATAATAATCACAGCTTCCACAGCGGACGTTAAACTTTCGATGAAGGAAAAAATCAATTCTTATTGCGTGATTATAGATCAACTAAATTCGGAAGCCTCAAGGGAACTGCATTATGAAATGAAAGAAAAAAATTCCGACGTGGGTGGGGATCTTTGGTATTACACATGCACTCAGCCGCTATATCCCAATCCTTCGCATCATTTGGACGATTACCTTATCGGCGCGAGAATTATGAGATGGATGGAGAATTATTACGGACTGGACGGGTATCTTTATTGGTCGGTAAACTGTTACACCAGATATTCCGGCGGGCAGAAACTATATGCCGATCCTTATAAAACCGCTCTCAGATTCGGCGACGGTGAACAGGGCGTCATGGGCGATGGCTTTATGGTATATCCTAAAGCTTATTACAACACGGAAAATCCGTTGGGATCGCTCAGACTCACTACTTTCAGGGACGGTCAGGAAGACCTGAATCTCCTGCACGAACTGGAAAATGCCTACAGAAATCAGGAAAGCCGTTACGGTCTGGAATACGGTATCGTCGACGTGAACGAAGCCATGAAGGAAATTTATTCTTCACTGTTCAGCGGCACAGCGTATAACAGGGACGATGCCGCGTTTTATGCCGCGAGAGAAAAGATTGTCGAAGACATTTACAGGTTAAAGGGCGAAGCGGGATTATTGGTAAATAGAACCATCGATAAAAACAATTTGCAGGCGGATATTTACGTTAATCAAGGTTATGAAATAAAAGTTAACGGGCAGATGCTAACTGCCATCGCCGACAGCGGAGAGGGCAAGAAATTTACTTTTACTTCCAGACTGGACGCCGCCGTGGAACTAAACGTCGAAGTCGTTAAGGACGGCGCCACCGTTGTAAATTACAATTGCGGTACGTCGCCGAAAACTTCCGTTATAGATATATCCGCCGATAAAGTTACTTGCACTCAAGGTTCGCAAATATCGGTTGAGGGAGGCAAACTCAACGCCGTTCTGGCAACCGGCGGGGAAAGCATTAACGACAAACTGGCTTTCAGACCTGGTTTATATCTCGGTAAGGATATGTTCGGCGCTGCTTTCGACGCGATAGGCGATATTGCTTTCACTGTTACAAATACGGGCTCAACCTCAGTTACCCTGCGCATTAAACTTACAAAAGGCAAGCGCGGCATTACTATAAAAGAAAATATCCTTTTAAACGGAGGAGAAAGCGCGGTTATAAGGCTTAAAGATTTATATAAGTTAAGTGATGTTTCTCTCGGCGAGTTTACCGACATTGAAATTACAATGGAAAACGTGGACGAAACCAATGAGTTGTTGCCATACGGATATATCAGCATATCGGAGCTGATATGCAGTTATAAATAACCCTATGGAATAAGGAGGGAAAAAGATGAGAAAATTATTAGCGGCGCTTTTATGTTGCCTGTTTGTGCTGTCCGCTTGCCAAAGCAACGGCGGCAATCAAACGGAAAGCGGGGACAACGGGCAAGTTGCGCAAGGAAACGATATTCTTACAGGCTTTAACGATTATTACGATGTGCAGAAAGTGGAGTGGAGTGATTTTATCGGTAAAACCGAAATAGAAACCGATAAAAAATATCTGACCGAAGGCGTAGGCTGCGCTAAAACTACTTTCCTTTACACGGCGGAAAACTCTCAGGAAGGCGCCGATATAATTCTTGCTAAAAATCCGTCGGTTATTTTCAGAACGGCGGTGTTCGGAGCTAACGTATCCGACCTTCACGATATAAAAACTTTCAATATAGATATTTTTAACGCTAACGACAGGACTATTGACGTGCTGTTTTACGTAGAAATTCTAGGCGGGCAGTCGGTCGCAAGCAGTTATTATACTCTTTATCCTAACGCGCTCAACACTTTGTCGTTCGATACCAAATCGCAGTTTTTCGGCGACAATACCACAACAAGACAGTTCGTTTTGACGTTTTATGATCAGGGAAAATACGAAAACGATAATATGGTGCTTTATTTTGACAACTGTTTTGTTGTAAAGGGAAACAAAGAAGTAGCAACCGCGGGAACATTGCTGTCTTTTACATCGGAAGACAGCGTAGACTCGGTTATGACTTCAACTTTATCGGGCAAGCCCGCAATAAGTTGTTTTTACACTAAAGAGAACGTTTTCGACCGCGAAGGGTGCCTTAAAGCTATTATGCGCGACGGAATAAAGGACGTTTACGACGTCACCGCGGAAACGATAGGTTACAGAATAAACCTGCATAAAAGCACCTTTAAAAACGGAACGGGAAAAGGGTTTTCCACGTCGGTTTATAACGACAGTTTCAGCGATAAATACGTTACGCTCAACGTGGTTACGGGTAATGTAACAAAAACGGAGCGCATTCTCGCAAAATCCAAAGCGAAAACGCAACTTAAAATAGAAAGCGAAGTAGAATTTACCGGCGTAAGCGCAATTTATATCGGCATAGAGAACTGGAACATTATTTCAAAAGACGTTCTGTACTTTTCCGATATTGTAAAATTGGTATAAAGGAGTAATAGATATGAGTAAAATTCTTAACGGAAAACGCACATTACTTCTTATCGCGATATGTCTTTCAGCGTTGTTTTTAAGTGCGGGAATAATTTCTGTCAGCGCCGACTCAAGGGAAATAAAAGAACTTCCTACCATTTCTGCGGAGTTTGAAATAAAGTATACAAAGGTTAACGAAGCGGCGAAACTTCCGTCTTTCAGGGCTTATTGTTCTGGCGATGATATAGCCGCCACCGCAAAAATGCTGGATGTAAAAGGAGAGGAAATAGATGTTTCCGACGGCTTTACGCCGACCGCCGCAGGAGAATATCATTATATAGTAAGCGCGGTCAGTAAAAGCGGAGAAACCGTAGAAAAAGATATTGTATACTACGTGGAAGAAACTGACGCATATAAAAATAAAATGGCGTCTTTCGATAAACCTTACGGGCTCAATCAGATAGGGCTTACTTACGGAATGGTCCCGTCCTACTCCACCGACAGGGCATATTTGGACGAAGACGGCTCGTTAAAATTGCAGGTAGATACGAGATACGCCCGTTCGGAATCGCAGTTTGCCTTCGGCAATTTTCATATCAAAGACGTTAGTAAAGACAAGGAAGTTTATTTTTACGTCTATAACGATACCGATTCCAGAATAAAACTCTGCTTCAACTGGGTGGGAGCCACCACGTTAAGATCCAAACGGTGGACGGAAGTCAGGTTCACTCATGATGAACTCTTAAAATTATCCAACGGTGCAAATGCCTTTTTAAGCAGTAAGTTTTCCTCAACTTCCATGGACGGGTTAAACGTAAACTTAGTCGCTTCCACCGATACGCCTTATATATTCGATCTATATTTTTCGGCTATGTATGTGTCCGGCATAAGCGCCGCTCCGAGCGCTGCGGAATGCGACCGTATGATAACGTTGTTTTCAGCGTCGGAATTCGATTTCGACACCGCTGAAGAAATTCAGACCTATTACGACGGGCTTTCGGACGAAGAAAAGGATAAAGTAACCCTCTATTCCAACTTTTTCGGCAGTATAAAAAGCACTGTAGGCGCCGCATTGAACGATAAGGGCGAAAATGAAATTTTATGCCTTGATAAAGAGATCGGTCGCAGACAATTTATAAAAGTTGAGGGTGCGGATTTAAGTTATACTACCGTTTATCATGCGGAAGGCGAGACGGGCTCCACGCAAATAAAAACTTTTGAGTTCGATGCAAAACTCTATATCGGTTTCCCCGCGACAGACAGTCTGAGAGGTTTTAAACAGATAACTTTCAGCATGTACAATCCTCTTAGCACCTCCGTATATCTGCATAACGAGCATAATCAGAGGATAGGCGCGTCTTCTAGCGTGGAAATAAAACCGAGACAGTGGACGCAAGTTACCTTTGACATAAGCGGCACGGATACGCTGGTAGGCTGTTCTTTATGGCTGTATTCGGGCAACTGGTCCAAAGCGTTGGACGTGGGCAGTAAGTTTTACATTTCGGGCGTATACGGCGTTCCGGACGAAAACTTTTTAGAGCCGCAGGAAATGAAATCCGCAATAGACGCTCTTCCTTCCAAAGCAGACGTCACTTATGAATATCTCGTAAATATAAAGAATAATTACGACGGCTATCAGGACGATGAAAAGGCGCTGGTTACAAACTATAATTCCTTTATAGCGTTTGCTAAGGAGTTTATTTTGTCCGACACGCAAACGGCGGATGGCAAACTCGTATATTTCGGCAGCGAAGCGGGCGAAAAACAAGTAGAATTTTCAGGTTGCGTAAGCGAATCCGGCAGTTATGATATAGGCGGCGAAACTATCGGCGCTACAAAGATCACCTCAAACGATTTCGACGTAAAAATAAAGTTGTTGTTCGTAGACGAATACGACGGCGTTGCCGAGGCGTTGAATTTCTTCGTATTTAATGCAAACGATACCGATTATATTTTGTTCAATCAGCACGGCGACAACAGAATAGGCGAAAAGGGCGAGTATGTTTTAAAGAGCAACGAGTGGACGAGAATTTCTCTCCCTCTCGAGGCTACCACAAAGTTTATAAACGGAACGCTGTGGATATACTCCGGCGACTGGAACCTACCTTTCGGCGAGGGCAAAATATTCTACCTGACCGACCTTGAAACTGGCGCGTTTCAAAACGAAAACGCAGGTACGGTTATCCCTTCCGAAAATGCAGTAATAGTCCTTTCCGGCGAGGGTGCTACCGAGCACGTAAGCGGCACTCAGGCAACGTATAGCCTGTCCAAACGATTCATTTACAAAAATCAGGGCGGAGCGTTGCGCGTTTCCATAGCCGATTTTTATGCGGATATAACCCTCCTCAGCAATGTCGATTTGGAAAAATTTGAATATTTTGAATTTGCCGTATACAATCCTTCTCCGGTTGAAAAAGCCTTTATCGACTTTTTAACGGGAGAAACGGAAATTAAACTTGCGCCCGGGAGTTGGACGGTTATAAGGCTCCCTATAGGCAACTTATCCACTTTAAACGGCGTTAAAATGAGATTGTTCTCAGGGGATTGGAATATATCTGCTTCAGGTAATAATTTTTATATTTCTGATATTATTGGAATTCCGATTGAAATTGACGAAGATAATGTTGAAGTATCTGAAGATGCAATCATAATTTTTTCTCAAGAAAGCGGAGTTCAAAGTGTTTCTTCAACCCAGGCTGATTTAAAATACACAAAAAAACAAAGATATGGTAACGAAGGCGGTTCTTTAAAAATACAAGTTACCGATTATTTTGCTGATATATCTTTAATCAACAATATTAATCTTTGGTCTTTTGATTATATTCAGTTTTACGTTTATAATCCTAGCACTGTTGACAAAGGGTTTATAGATTTTTTCAGCACCGCAGATCCAAACGGCAATTCTATTGTGCTTAAGGCTGGTAGTTGGACAAAAATAACTTTACCTGTAACTAATCTTGATATTTTAAATGGAAAAACTATAAGATTTTATTCAGGCGATTGGAACTTTCCGGCTAAAGGCAGTTTCTTCTATCTGTCTGATATTGTAGGGATAAAAGCCGAAAATCAACTAGGCGAGCATAATCAGGACACTATAATAAATATTGCGAGTCAGGATGCTATTGTTAGTTTTACATCTTCACAAGCAACTCTGACCAAGTCAAAAGAACAATCTGTTTCTAATCAAAGAGCTTCTCTAAAAGTTAAAGTAACTGATTTCTATGCCGATTTAGCCATAAACAGCACTTTAGATATAACCGATTACTCATATATAGAGTTTTACGTATTCAACTTAAGTAACGTGGATAAGGGCTTTGTGGATTTCTTCACTCCGAGTGAAAGCGGCGAAACTCAAATAGTTCTCAAAGCCAACATGTGGACTAAAATAAGGTTGCCAACTTCCTCCCTCACCACTTTAAACGGCAAAAAGTTAAGACTTTATATGGGCAACTGGAACGATTCTACAATTGGCAGCGAGTTCTATATTTCGGATATAGTCGGTATTCAGTAAAATTTTGCTCCTTTAAAAATTAAAATTTTGCCGTAAAATTATTGATTTTTAAGGAAGAACAGCATTATTTATTTTATAATTGAAAAGTAATTTAAATTTCGGCGGAGAAAGCGAAAAGTCTTTCTCCGCCTTTAGGCTAAGATGAATATGAATATAAATAAAAAAATAGAAACAGAACAAAAACTAAAACTTGTTTGTGGTAAAAACCATTGGCAAATAGACGATATTAATGGTTATATACCAACAATTACTTTTAGTGACGGACCTTTAGGCGTAAGAAAGCCTTATGTATTAGACGGCTATGGAGACGGAACGGCTTATCCCTCAATCGCATATCCGTCATTTCAGATTTTAGCAAATACGTGGAACTTAGATTTGGCGGAAAGAATGGGCGAAGCACTTGCTACAGACTGTGTAGAAAAAAACATAGATATATTGCTTGCTCCGGGGGTTAATATAAAAAAGCACCCATTAAATGGAAGGAATTTTGAATATTTTTCTGAAGACCCGCTTTTATCTGGGCTTTTTGGTTACAAATATATATTGGGTTTGCAAAATAATGGCGTAGGCGCGTGTTTAAAGCATTTTTGCGCTAACAATTTAGAATATAACAGATTGCAACAATCAAGCGAAGTTGATGAAATAACATTGAAAGAAATTTACTACAAGCCCTTTAAAATAGCTTGTAAAGCTCAACCGATATCAATAATGTGTTCCTACAATAAAATAAATAGCGTTTACGCATCAGAAAATAAAATTGGGTTTGATTATTTAAGAAAAGAATGTGGGTTTAAGGGATTCATTGTTTCAGATTGGGAAGCTGTAAGGGATAGGACAAAATCATTAAACGCTGGGCTTGATTTAGAAATGCCTTTTAATAAAGATAGTTATGAAAAACTTTTAAAAGATTATGAAGAAGGCAAAGTCAATGAAGAAAGTTTAAATAATAGTGTAAATAATATTTTAAGCGCAGTTGAAAATTTACAAAATTTAAAAAGCAAGCATAAAAACATTTCTTTAACACAAAGGTTGGCCACTGCTTATGATATTGCGTGTGAAGGCATGGTTTTATTAAAAAATAACAATATTTTACCTATTATTAACGGTAGCAGAATTTCACTATTTGGGTGTTTCGCAAAAGCCACAAGTAATATGCTGAGTGGTGGAGGCGCAGCCGAAGTTACATGGTTAGACAAGCAGTTCAATTTAGAAAAACTTTTGACAGAGAGAGGCGGATATACTGTTAATTATAACCAAACATTTAGCCTGATAAATAGTCAAAACATGTTAAATGTTTTTGAAACAGCTGAAGCAAACGATGTAAGTGTTATTTGTGTTGGAACAGGCGATAAAATTGAATATGAATCAAATGATAGGGAAACTTTAAAGCTTCCTAAAATTCAAGAGAGAGCTATTAAGGCTATTTCAAAGAAATCAAAAAAGACAGTGGTAATAGTTTTTGCTGGATCGCCAATTGATATGAGCAAATGGATAGATTGTGTAGACGCTGTAATTTACTCTGGTTTTTGTGGTCAAGAAGGTGGTGAAGCTTTAGTTGATATTTTAAGTGGCGTGGTAAATCCTAGCGGTAAAACCAGTGAAACTTTTCCTATTTCTGATGAGGATATTAAATATTTAGAAGAACAGATTGATGTGGATAAAACATTTTATAAAGATGGAATTTTAGTAGGATACAGGTATTATCAAACAAATCAAATAAAGTGTATGTTTCCGTTTGGTTATGGATTAAGTTACTCTGCATTCAGGTATTATAATTTAAGGATGATTATTTTAAATAATGAAATAAATTTATTTTTCAACGTGGAGAATCAAAGTAATTACGATGGTAAAGAAATAGTTCAAGTTTATATAAAACCAATCGTTTGTGCTACTTTGCCTCATATTAAGCAATTAAAAAAGTTCCAGAAGAAAAGCATCAGTGCTCATAATAGTGAAATATTTAACCTGATTCTGAATATTGAAGATTTTATTTATTATAACTCTGACACTAGAAGTTGGAAAACTGAAGATGGCGTTTATGCAGTAGAAATAGGTTCAAATTGTGAATTTGTTAATTTATCTGCAAAAATTCTATTACAAAACGAAAAATTTGAACAAATAAAGGAATAACATGATAGAAATTAAAGATGGATTAATATTTGTAAACGGAAAAGATACTTCACTCGTTCTGATTGAAGAAAATAATAACATAGGCATTTTAAATTTCGGCGAAAAAATTACTGATATACAATCTTCTTATGTTTTGCACGATAAATTAAAAAATCATGCGTCATTTGACGATAATAATTTGCTTAATAGAATTTTTTCATTTTCAGGAGATACAAGTAATAGAGAGCCTCTGGTTCTTTTTACTGATGAAAACGGTTTGTTTATAAATAGATTTTCTTATAACGGTTGGACTCTTGAACAAAATGAAATTCATAAAGGATTAATGCCTTTCGCTAGAAATAAGCAACAGACTATTAAATTTGAGTTTGTTTCTCTAACGGAAAATTTATCGGTTTTTATAAGAATTTCTTGTTTTGAAGATAGTTCAATTTTTTCTTTTAGCACAGAAATTGTAAATAAGTCATGTAAAAAAATTTTCGTTCAAAGATTAATGAGTGTACAGATAGATTTATTTGGAAAAAAAGCGGAAATAACATCTTTTGACGGTACATATTTAAGAGAGCGCCAAATAAATAAATCACTTATTTCCAACGGCGTATATGTAATTGATTCTAAATGCGGTTTTAGTTCTTCAACCCATAATCCGTTTTTTATTCTTAAAAACTTTGAAAATTATTATGGGTTTAATTTAATATGGTCAGGTAATCACAAGCAAATAATAGAAGTTTCTTCAACTAACAGAATAAGGATTATGAGTGGTATGAACGACTATTGTTTCAGTTATCCAATTTGCAAAGGAGAAAACTTAATTTCGCCCGAGGCATTAGTTATTTGCGCTAAAAATCGAGATACAATCACTTCAGAAATGCATAATTTTACCCTTAATCATATTATTCCGCCTAATTTTAAAGACGTTGAAAGACCAATTCTTTTAAATAATTGGGAAGCAACTTATTATTCATTTACTTCTGAAAAACTACTTGAGCTTGCTAATAAAGCTAAAATGGTGGGCATTGAGTTATTTGTTTTAGATGACGGGTGGTTTGGAAACAGGAATAATGATAAAAGCTCTTTAGGGGATTGGTTTGATAATAAGAATAAAACAGGCGGTTTACAGGAACTAAAGCAAGAATTGAAAAAATTAGGTTTGAAATTTGGTTTATGGCTTGAACCTGAAATGGTTAGCCCCGATAGTGAACTTTTTAAAAACAATCCGGAATTTGCAATGACTATTCCTGATTTGCAACCTATTGAACAAAGAAATCAATATATTTTAGATTTTGCCAATGAAAATGTAGTAAATTATATTTTTAATATTCTTAATAAATTATTGAAAGAAATATCACCGGATTACATTAAGTGGGATTGTAATAGGATTATTACAGATGCCTATTCTAAAGCTTTGGAATATCAAGGTGGCTATTATTATAAATACATAACAGGACTGTATAAATTGTTAGAAAAACTAAAAAATGAATTTCCCAATATACTTTTTGAAGGTTGCGCTGGCGGAGGCAATCGCTTTGACTTAGGTATTCTTTTTTATATGCCTCAAAACTGGTGTAGTGATAATACTGATGCGTTAGATAGGGAGGCTATACAAAATGGAACATTATATGCTTATCCACAAAGTACGTTAGGGGCTCATGTTTCAGCAACTCCTAATCATCAAACAGGTAGAGATATTTCTATTGAAGATAGATTTAATATTGCTTGCGTGGGAGCGTTTGGTTACGAGTTGGATTTGACAAAATTAGATGAACAAACTTTAAATATTGTAAAAAATCAAATTGAATATTATAAAGCGCATAGAAAATTGTTGCAATTTGGTAATTATTATAGATTAAAATCTGAAAATTTAAAATATATAAGTGGATTTATAATTGTATCAAAAGATAAGAAAGAAGCAATGGCTTTTATTATATCTAAAGAATGTGACACAAACGGTGAAAATCCGGGAATATCCCTTGGTTGGTTGAATCCTGATTATGTTTATGAAATTGAAATGCGGAGCCAATCAAATTGCCAAACAATTAAAAATTTTATTGCAAAAGGTGACGTTCTTAATAATGTTGCATTAAATCTAGGAGAGTTAATTAACAATTCTGATTGTAATAATTCAAAATATATTTCAAGCAGAATGTTATATTTAAAAAAGGTGTAGTATGAACGGAATAGAAATTTTAACTATTTCAGCAGATGAAAAAATAATAAATGGCTCAAGACCCAGTTTATATGAAAATCAATCCAGTATTTTTCAAAATGAAGTTGGTATGTTTCAAATAGCATACCGCGGCGAAAATACAAATTATCAACAAGTACAGATTAAGGTTAATAGTGAACTGGCAAAATTTATAACTATCAGAGAAGTTAAACCTGTAGTATGTTCTCTATATAACAGAGAAAATTGTGATGGATATTCTGTAGTACAAAGTGCGGGGGCTGTATCTGATATTTTAAAAGATTTTAAAGATTTAGGTATATCTATCAGATACAATACTTTTAGTAGTATTTTTGTTACGGTAAAATCAAAAAAAGCTCTGCCAAAGGGTACTCATAAAATTATTTTTACTTTTTTAAGCGAAAATCAAGTATTAGCCGATATAAATTATACAATTAATGTTTTAGAAGGCTTTCTTCCTGAAACCAACTTAATAACAACAAATTGGTTTCACTATGATTGTTTATGTGATTATTATCATGTAAAGCCATTTAGTAATAAATTTTATAGCATTTTAAAAAAGCAAATAACTAACTATGTTGAACATGGTATGACTATGCTTTTAACACCTTTATTTACGCCACCATTAGACACTCAGATTAATGGAGAAAGAAGAACGATTCAGCTAGTAAAAATTAGTTGTGAAGATAATAAATATAATTTTGATTTTACGGAATTGAAAAGATTTATGAAAGAAGTTGAAGCATGTGGAATAAAATTCTTTGAGTTTTCACACTTATTCACACAATGGGGCGCCTGGCATGCGCCCAAAATTGTAAAGTATATAAATAATAAAGAAATTAAACTTTTTGGTTGGGAAACTAATTCATTATCTGATGAATATTTGGATTTTTTAGCTCAATTTTTATCTGGTTTAAGAGAATTTATTTTAAATAATAATTATATTGACAAGATTTTTATTCATATTTCTGATGAACCCAATTTAATTCATTTGCAAAAATATGGTCAGTTAAGACAACATATAAAAAAATATTTTAAAGAAGCAATTATTTTAGATGCTATTTCAGATTATTCTTTTTATGAAAAAGGTTATATTGATATGCCAGTTGTTTCACTAGACCATACTGAAAAATTTATTTTAAATAATGTACAAAAGTATTGTGTTTATTATTGTATGGGTCAACGTGATGAATATGTTGCAAACGGATTAATATCAACACCGCCTGAAAGAACCAGAATTTTGGGTTTTCAAATGTTTTTAAATAAAGCTAAAGGTTTTTTGCATTGTGGTTATAATTTTTATAATAGTGTTTTTTCAATAGAAAAAATTAATCCATTTTACGAAAATGATTGTGGTGGCGCTTTCCAAAGCGGAGATGGTTTTTTTGTTTATCCTAATTCTAATGGAGAAGTTATAGATAGTTTAAGACATGAATATTTATTGCAAGCAATGCAAGATTATAGGGTTTGTTTAAAAGCTGCCGAAATTTTAGGAGAAGATAAAGTCATAAAGTTATTAAAAGAAAACGGAATGGAAAATTACAAAAAATATACTCATTCCGCTATTTGGCTTAATGAACTCAGGTGTAAAATAATAAATGAAATTACAAATTTTTAATAAATCGGTTTTTTCTATTCATCTTGGATTATATTGTGCTTGGTATTATGAAATAAAATTGCTATGGAATGTTATAATATAAGCAGAGTGTACAAAAGCCCAAAATCTGGTAGAATATAAATATCAGACGAGATAAAAAATGAAGTACACAAAGGAATTTAAAGAAGAAGCGATCAAGCTTTCAGATGAAATCGGACTGAAAAAGGCTACGACGGAATTAGGACTCAAGTATTACACAATATCCGACTGGCGGAAAGACCGTAAAGCGAATGAAAAGAAAATAGCAATTTTAGAACCCAATGAACTAGCAACAAACGAAGAAGCAATATATGCAAATATAATAATCAAAAAAAGTTTTATTTTAATAATTAAATTACTATTGTGTCAAAAAGTAAAAATAATTAAAAAATCTTTGGCACTTTTACCAAGTTGCATCGTTTATAACGGCATTAAAATTATATTTTTAAACTTTTTAGCTTAAAATAGTAACGGACAGATTTGGGAAGTTTTTGGGAAGTAAATTGGGAAGTGGTTTAATTAGTTTTTATAAAAATGTTTAAAAATGCAGATGATATCATAATTTTTAAACATTGAAAAATAACATCGACAAATATAAGAACGGACTCTGACTCTGTCACTCGGGCGTTCAAATCGCTCTACCCCAGCCACAGCCGAATAATACGAACTTTCTAAAAAGAGGGTTCGTATTATTTTTTACGTCGGAATATTTTGGTGTAACAATAAACCGATAACAGAAATTTTAGGGTCGTAATATTAGGTCCAAAGTCAGCAATTGCAATTTACGATTATTTTATATATGCTTTAATATTAATTACTTGTCAATATTAAATTTTAAGTTTTTTCTGTATTCCGTCGGCAATTTTCCCATTATTTTTTTAAAAATTCTTCTGAAATCAATCGCCGAAGAAAAACCGACTTTTGTGGCAATTTCTTCTATGTTATATTCTTCGCCCAACAAATTTACCGCTTTTCTGATGCGTATGTTATTTCGATATGCGATAGGCGAACAGCCCATGGCTTTACGAAATAACGCATAGAACCTTGATTCGCTTAAAAGACACATTTGCGCCAGATAATTTACGGTAAATTCCTTATCGCTGTTATGCTCTATATACTCTACGGCGTTTTTAATATTGTCGAATGAAGGATTAAAAATTTGTTCGCGTTGCAATAGCGGCAAAACGTCGGCATATAAATCGTAAAAAACGCTGTAAGCTTTCAGTTTCGCAACTCCGCCTGTCAAAATGTATTTGCAAAGCGTTTCGAAACGGGAAATCAAGGTTTCGGTTTTTAAAGGGGTTATTTTTTGCAGACAAAATTTTTGGGGCGAAAATTCGGAATATCTGTTTTCCATGTGAAAATGTATAGCGTAATACAAAACCCCGTCGTCGCCGTTCCAATAGGATATATATCTGGAACCGGCAGGGATAAAAAAGATGTCGCCGCATTTTACGTCGATTTCCGCAACCTCTGTTAAAAATCGCCCATCTCCTTTTCGCATTATTGCAATAGTCGAAAAGGGACGCGGATTTTCATTCCAATTACAAACATGCTTTGACTGATATTCATATTTTGCTGCCTGTAACTGATTTAATTCAACAAATAAATCTTCCATTTTAACTTCTTAAAACAATAGTATTGTTATTTTTTTTAATAGGATATCATATTGTATTTTTTTTGTCAATGTATTATAATGAGCACGCATTTACAGAATGACAGCAAAAGGATAATAAAGATTAATATATTATCAAATCTAAACAGATTGGAAATTAATTATGAATAAAATCAAAGTAATACAGATAGGTGTCGGTCATGACCATGCCGGCGATACAATAA
>Ga0172378_10000907_pt1 | contig 26857 bp, 22 predicted proteins | sample GrowelOW332metaG_FD_119755 | JGI IMG/M metagenome (GOLD analysis project Ga0172378, IMG submission 119755) | Groundwater microbial communities from an aquifer near a municipal landfill in Southern Ontario, Canada - Pumphouse #3_1 metaG | ecosystem: Environmental > Aquatic > Deep subsurface >...
ATACTATTAATTCATATAGCCCCAACCTCGCTATATAATGTGCTTACCATATTCTTGGGTTTACCCCGAATTATACTCCATGACTATTAACCAACTTCATGTAAGCTCCAACTATTAAATCCCTCTATTATTTAGCAACCGAGGAAGGTTGCACCATGTAAAGGTGGTGATGCTTTACTAATATAGTATAACACATTATAAACTATTTGTCAACATCACTATTGATTATTTTTTCATTTTGTGTTATAATAGAAGTAAGAAGAAATGAAGGAGATATTAATATGAATAAATTCAATTTGACACTACACAAAGAACTATGGAATAGACTTACTAATATCAAAATATATGGTAACTGTAAAGAACACTCAAAAATTAAACAGCAAGCATACTATGGTGTAATTAATAGTCACAGAGAAAAGGATATGTCAGACTATAGAGATGCAGGTGAGTTTAATTATTGCCTAGCATGTAAATATGATAATGAGCACCCAGATTGTTCTCTAAAGAATTTATGTAAAAATTGTCCACTAGAAATGGATATATGTTATTCTAAAGATAGTATATATAAAAAATGGAGAGAATCAGTAAAAGCTAAGAGATATAGTATGGCAATAAAGTTTGCTAAACAATTAAGAGATATGAAAGTTAAAAAAGGAATAAATGTAGAATAAAAAGAGAGGGATTAATTTCCCCCTCTAATTTTATGTATAATTATACATTATTACTATTATAGTTATTATTACAGGTCAAGACAGCAATCCAAATGAGCAAGCTCATTAGTATTGGTTCGGATAAATCCTCACCGTTTTATATAATAATTATTAACTATAAACACTATATATCATGTATCTTTTGGCGGGTTGACTTGTTTGAGTATATAATTATACCTAGGCAGACAACCCATTGGTAACGCAATCATAGAAGTTAATCTATGTGCAATGGATTGAATGCTTAGATATTAGTTATAAATGAAATCTTTTGTACTGGGATTCTCGCTTTTCAAATAGTTTGCCTAACCAAATGTTTCCATTCATCTATCTTCATCGAAATCCCTTTCCGTACCCTTGGGTTCTCTGATAGATGTACTGTCCTCGTAAGGACATACGGTTTCCACCCCCACCTTCTCGCTGTAGTCGCTTGTATAGAATTTCAGACATGGCAAACAAACGTCTGGTTTTTATAGATAAATTCAGTACATGAACTTATTATCATCTATACGCTTATTTTATTCTTGCCAGTAAGCAATCTGGAAACTTTCTTTATACACGTTCAGTCTTATTCGTGTGTTCGGTCTGTCTGTTCTGTAAAGTTAGGTTATTAATGTCTTGTACTTAACCTGTATTCATATTATATCATACAATTGTATAAATGTCAACACTTAATTTAGTTGAACTTGCATAATTACTAATATTATAGTATAATAGAGTTAGGTTGTCAATAGGAAGGAGGAATTTATTTTGAAAAATAAAGAAATAAATGAAGAAGTATTAACATCAAAGATGGTAGAGCATCTTGATACAACTAAAATGTCCAAGGAGAGGAAAGCATTTTGTATGTATTTTGTAGAATCAAATAATGCTTCTCAATCATATAGAAAAGCTTTTAGTTCTAAAACATCAAAGATAAATTGTGCAAAAAGAGGTTATGACCTTTTGCACAAACCAGAAGTACAAGCAGAGATTAGAAACTTAAAAGGAATAATGTCTGTAGGTGTAGATATAACACCAACTCAATACATATCATTTCTGTTAAAAGTAATTGGAGCTGATATGGGAGAGTTTTCAAAATTTGGTAATACACAAGAACCAATGATGTCAATGCTTGGGCCTATTAAAGATGAAGATGGAAAAATAATGATGAAGGATAAGAACTATGTAAAACTTATGGAGTCTGATGACTTAGATACATCTTTAATATCAAAGATAAAGCAGGGTAGAGATGGAGTAACTATAGAGTTACAAGATAAGAAGTGGGCATGGGAAAAACTTAGAGAATACTTTCATTGGGGTGAAGATGATCGTGATGATAATGATTCTGGAACTAATACATTCTTGGAAGCCCTTGAAGGTAAAGTAGACAACACATGGGGTGGCGAAGGGGATGATTCCAATAGGTTCACGAATAAGGAAAAAGACGAATAGTAGAAATACATTTAAGTTTAAACCTTTTTCTAAACGACAGCTTAAAATACTAACCTTTTGGCAAGATAATTCTCCATATAATGATATAGATGTTGTAATAGCTGATGGTGCTATACGTAGTGGTAAAACAGTATGTATGGCACTATCATTTGTAATGTTTGTTATGGCAAGATTTAATTATATGCATGCAGGAATGTGTGGTAAATCAATAGGAACATTTAGACGTAATGTTCTTTACCCACTAAAGCAGATGTTATTAGTTTTAGGTTATGATGTTATAGAACATAGAACTGATAATTTTATTGAAGTATATAAGAATGGTGTATCTAATAATTTTTATATGTTTGGTGGTAAAGATGAAAGGTCACAGGATTTCTTACAGGGTATAACTTTATGTTCAATATTCTTCGATGAAGTAGCATTGATGCCACAGAGTTTTGTTAACCAAGGAACAGCACGTTGTTCTGTTGATGGTTCAAAGATATTCTTTAACTGTAACCCTGCGAGTCCATACCATTGGTTCTATATAGAATGGATATTAAAATCAAGACAAAAGAACTCACTATATCTTCATTTTACAATGGATGATAATTTATCATTATCACAATCAATAAAAGACCGTTATAAAAGAAATTATAGTGGAGTGTTTTATAAAAGATACATCGAAGGTGAATGGTGTCAAGCAGAAGGTTTAGTATATGATATGTTTGATGAAGCAAGAAATGTAATAAGACATTCTGATATTCCATATGAAGATATTATTCAATGGTGGGTATGTAGCGATTATGGTACAGGAAATGCAACAACATTTTTAATACAAGGAAGAACCATAGATTTCACTTATTACACTATTGGTGAATATTTTTATGATGGTCACACCCATGAACAAAAGACAGACTTAGAATATTCTAATGATTTAATTGATTTTATAGAAAAGTACAAACCATATACTAATTTAGGTTATGCTGATATTAGAGTGTTTGTTGACCCTAGTGCCGCATCATTTAAAACACAATTAAGACGGCATAGAATGAAAGTAATAAATGCTAATAATGATGTTATAGATGGTATACGTTACGTTGGTACAAAATTAAAAGCAGGAGAATCATATGTATCAGATAAATGTGTAAATACCATTAGAGAATTTTATTCTTATGTGTGGGATGAGAAAGCACAGTTACGTGGAGAAGATAAACCAAAACCAGAAAATGACCATTGTCTTGATGCATACCGTTATGGTCATTATACAAATAGAGAAGGATTAAAACTTAAACGAATGGGTTATCAGACAGGAAAAGTATAGAAAGGGGATGTTATAAGTGTCAGTATTCGATATGTCAGAGTTAGATAAGGTAAGAGGATTAACTTCTGGATTTGCTTATGGAGTTCCAGAAAAATATAGATTGCTTGATGATGCATATGAAGGTAGGGGTGGATTTGAAGATTCAACATATCTTATTCATCATCCAAGAGAACCAATTGAAAAGTATGTAAGTAGGCAGATGATGGCTTATTATTGTAATTATGTAAAGCCAGTAGTAGATGCCCATGTAAATCCAATATTTAAAACACTTCCTAGAAGAACATATAATAGCAACAAGTTATTTGATGGTTTTATAGAAGATGTTGATGGTCAAGGTACTAGTATGAACAGATTCATGAAGAAAGCCGCTTTACGTTCTAAACTTCATGGAGTAGAATTTGTTGTAATTGATAACTCACAGATTGAAGGAACTATAACTTTAGCTGATGCAGTATCAAACAGAATATACCCATATCTTTATCTAGTAAGTCCAAGAGATGTAATAACATATAACCTAGATAAGTATGGTAATATGGAATTAATAAAATATAGGTTATCATATACGGAAGTAGATGATAATGGTAATATATCATATAATACAGAAACATGGACATGGACAAAGGCTAAATGGTTTAGGTCAAATAAAGATGGTGATTCTAACGGAATAAATAAACTAGGGGTAGTTCCTGTTGTTCCAATATTAGGTGCAAGAACAGAATCAGATTCTCTATTACCTCAATCAGATATATATCCTATAGCAAGAACAAACTTAGCAATATTTAATGCTTGTTCAGAACTAAGAGAAAGAAATAGAAACCAAGCATTTTCATTGCTTACTTATCCAGTAGAAGAAGCAAATGATTATGACCCAGAAGATACACAGACAGTTGGTACAGCAGATATGCTTGTATATAAATCAACAACTGCTAATAGACCAGAATATATATCACCTGCGGCAGAACCGTCACAGATGCTATCTGACGAGATAACTTGGATGGTACAGGAAATATACCGTATGGCTAACTTACAGGTTGTGACAGGTGTGCAGACTCAAACTAGTGGCATTGCAAAAGAATGGGATAACCAACAACTGTTCCAAACTATAGCAGAGTTCTCAAGAAACTTAGAATCAGTTGAAGTTAGAATAGCAAGTATATTTGAAAAGTATACTAGTTCTACTTTAGATTTTGCAGTTGATTATAATAACAGTTTTGGTATTACTGACCCAACTGAAACTCTTAATATTGCAACACAAGCACTTACACTTGATATGGGTCCAATGTTTAATATCCAAATGAAACAGAAGGTTGCACGAGATACATTGAAAGATTTGGACGATCAAGTTCTTGCAAAAGTTGTTGAGGATGTTGCTAATTATAAGAATGCAGGAGACCCAACAAATACAGACCCAACTGTATTATCTTACCCAAACAAGTAAGGGGAAATTTTAAATGAAAACAGTTGATGATATTGTAACAGAATTTGAATCACTATATGATTCAAAGGCAAAGGATTTATCTGATAGTATAATAAATGCTATGGAAAATAGAAACGATATAAAGGGAGTAGTGGATGATGCATTGAAAGATACTTCATTCACTGACTCTATAAAGGATGAAATTATTAATTCAGTTATAGCTTCGGCTTTAATTGGAAATAGTAAATTAAGTGATGATGATGTAAGAGACGCTATACTTAATATATCATGGACTTCTGATAAAGTAACATTGAATAATAGATTAGATTATATCTTTAAATCATTGGGCATTAATATAACAGATAAAGCAACATCAAGCAAATTGAATGCTAATCTTATATTAAAAATGCTACAGGATAAAGAAAAATCATTAAGTGATTTAGTTATGATTCAAGCTAGATTAAATTCTATATTTAATGATGTGGGATATCCAGACGAGTTAGATAGTGTTGATGATATAATTGTTAGCATGAGGTTGAATATACTTCAAAATAAAGATAATACAGATAATGAAGATAAACTTGATTCTATGTTTAGTGGGTTAGTATTTTTAGCAATGAGTGCAGGAGTTATGTCAGCAATAAGTCATACAATGAAGTATAATACTATGAGGGTAGTTAGAACAGAATCAAATAGATCATATTATGATGGTATTGTAAATAGCACAAATGGTATATCAAGTGTGTTTGGCTATAGATGGAAACTATCACCAGTTCATTCAAAGTTTCCTTTTGATATATGTGATGTTAATGCAAATGCAAATGTTGGTTATGGTAAAGGCGTTTATCCAAAGAGAAGGATGCCAAGATTTCCTGCTCATCCACATTGTAGATGCCATTTAGAGGTTGTATATAAATATGAAGTAAAAGATGAAAAGGTAAAGTTTAATAAGAGTGGTGTTAATGATTATATTAACAAATTAAGTGGTGATAGAGCCAAAAGATTATTTACCAACAGTAATTTTGAAAAGTATAAAGTAACAGGCGATTGGGAAAAGACTTTATCAGCATGGGATGGTTATACTATAGCTAATAGTAGGTTCAACTAACAAGGGCTTGACAAAGTTTGTAAACTGTGATATAATATATATTATAGGGATGGTTCCTATGAGAAGATGAATGGAGGACAATAACTTGGATATTAAGAAAGTAATTAAAGGCATAGACCTTGACGCAGAAACCGTTGCAAAAATTGAAGAAAATGCAAAGGTAGAAAATGAAAAGGATATCGTAAAAACTACAGCTTTGAATGAGACTATTAAAACATTGAAAGCACAGAATGGTGAAAGTGCTATTCTAAAAGAAAAACTCGAGACAATTGCCGAAGCATATGATATTGACCTTGAAACAGAAGATATTGATGCCGCGGTAACAGAGTCAATTGAGAAAATTAAGAAAGATGGTGGAAACGCTACACCAGAAGAAGTAGGTAAGATTCAGCGTGAATTAACAAAGCAGGTTCGTTTAAATGCAAAGCTTCAAAAACAGGTTGAAGATACTGGTAAGGAATTGGATTCTGAAAAGAGTGCTCGTGTAACGGAAGTTAAACGTAGAGAACTTATCAAGACACTTTCTGATAATAGTATTTTGAAGCCAGATAAGATGGTTGACATGTTCATGGGCAAAGTTAAACAGGCAGAGGATGGTTCACTTGTTATCATTAATGATACAGGAGTAGAACTTCCGCTGTCTGATGGTATTGCCGATTGGGCTAGTGAATATCCAGAGTTCGTTGATACTAAGCAGACTGGCGGAGCAGGTGGAGGAAATAATGGAGATACAGGTGCAAAAGAAAATTCGTTTGTGTCTAGCATTATAGCTTCTAAGCAAGAACAGGCTACAGCTGGTAACGGGGTATTAACAAGTTTCTTTGGAGACAATAAATAATAGGAGGGATTTATAAATATGTCAAAGATGATTACAGAAGATATATTGGGTACTCAAAAGAATATTTGTATGTATCTTAAAGGATATGCCGCTCGTCCAGTCACTATTTCCCAGAGTTCTGGTACTATAGTAGCTAATACAGAAGGACATTATATTATTCCGGCAGGTACGTTTCTTAAAGGTGGTTCTAAAACACTTTTTGTAGACCCGAATCAGTTGGCACAGATTGTTCCAGTTACATATGTTAAAGCATATGGCACACTACAATCTGCTAAAATTAATATTACAGCTAAGGATGGTGGTACAGCAGGTAACTCTATCTCGGTAGCATTGGTGGACCCAGGAAAAGCACAGCTCGCACCAAAAATTGCTGTAACAGGCACAGCTATCGTTATCACACTTGCTCGTGGGGCAACGGCAGGTTCGTTTACAACTACACTCATGCATGTTGTAGATTTGATTAATAATGATATTGAAGCTAATAGTTTGGTTGTTGCATCCCTCGTTAACGTCGCGGATATTGATGTAGCTACTGTAGCAGAAGCGGCAGTAACACTTTTGCACGGAGCAGATGCAGACACAGCAGTAGCAGAAGGTATTCTGTTTAATGACATTGATGTAACTTATGGTGAAGAAGCAGGAGCAATGATGATTGCAGGATTTGTTGACCTTGACAAACTCCCTAATGAACCGTCTGCATCCATTGAAACTAGCCTTCCTAAGATTACATTCATGAGAAAAGACTAAAAGGGGGAAAATTAATTGTTGAAACTTACAGATTTAGCACAGCCAGAAGCTATTATAAAATACTATGATGCTTCTCGTCAAAACCAATCACTGTATTTAGGCGAAGGTTTATTCACACCTAAGAAACAGGTTGGTATGGAAGTAAATATGATTTCGGGTCATGCCGGATATCCAGTAATGCTTTCTCCATCAACTTTTGATGCTGACATTACAATTCGTGAAAGAATATCTATTAGCAGAATGTCTGCTGACCTTCCGATGTTTAGAGAATCAATGACAATAAATGAAAAGTTATGTCAAGAAATTCTTAAATTACAGTCTGGTAACAACGCAGCAGACCTTAAAGTATATGTTGATAATATATTTGACGATATGGGAAATCTTGTTCGTGGTGGTCGAGTAGCACGTGAACGTATGGCAATGGATGTAATTTCCTCTGGTAAAGTAAAGTTTACCGAAAATGGAGTTCCACTTGATTATGATTACCAGATGAAGAAATATCAGTTCTTCACACCAAAGACTGCATGGTCTGATACAGCAAACGCAGTTCCACTCGAAGATATTGACCGTTGGGTAACTGCCGCAAAACGTCATGGTTTCTATCTAACTCGTGCAGTAGTTAACAGTAATACAATGGCTAATCTAAAGGCTAATATTTCTATTAGACACGCATTGTATCCTACGGCTGTGACAGTGGAAGGACTTCCGATTACTAAGCAGACTGTTATTGATTTGATTAAACAATATACAGGAGTAACAATTGCAGAATATGACGAAGTATATGCTACTATAGTTGGTGGTATTCCTAAGCAGTTCTATCCAGATGATACTATTACATTGTTACCTGCAACAGCACTTGGCAATATGGTATTCGGTACAACTCCAGAAGAAGCTAGACTTAATGCAGGTGTATCTAACGTGTCTACTTCATTGACTGATACTGGTGTTGCTGTAACATCTTTAATCACTTATCCAACAGTAAATGTTTCTACGATAGTATCACAGATTGTACTTCCTGTACTTAATACTATTGGTGGTAGTTTCTGTATTGGTAACGTAGGTTAATATCAAGGAAGTGAAATTACTCAATGGAACATAAAGTCACAATAGATATGTCAAATATCAGTAAAGAAATAGGGTATAATGAGAAAGCTGTAAACAGGTATATTGAATTATGTTTAAGGAAATCATGTACCCTAGTTAGGAATGATGCAAGGAAACATCATCACTTTGAATCAAGAACTGGTAGACTTGAAAGAGCCATTGAGTTTATGGTATATAGTAAGTTAAAGGAGGGGGTTGTAAGTATAAACCCCCAAATTGCTAGTTATGGTGTTTATGTACATGAACCAACAGGTATATATGGACCTAATGGACCATACAAGATTGAACCAAAATATGCAAAGAAATTACATTTCTTTTGGGATAGGTTAGGAATATGGGTTACAACATCTTTAGTTATCCATAATGGTTCTCCTGCTGATAGATTTTTATATGAATCATTAAATACCAATAGAGCAAAGATAAATGCTATTTTTAAATCTAATCTTTATAGATTAATAAAGGGTGGTGGTTAATTGATATATTTTAATAGTGACAACTTAGCTGATGATTTGTTAAAAAAGGTAATGTCACCAGATATTATTAACGAATCATCTGAATATATTGAAGGACAGGCAAAGATATATGGGGTTGACCCTAAAGATATCATTAAACCTGCCCCTTATTTAATTTCAAGATTAGCTGAAAGCTATGCATACATGACAGCCGCTAGATTGTCTGCAAGATTTACAAAGGGTGATGATGCCACTAAAGATGCATTCTCACTTAAATATACTATGTATAAAGGTATTGTAGATAGTTTGGAAAGGCAATTGAATGCAGGAGTATTTACTGGAGGAGCAACAGAGAAAAGAAGAACATTTCCTATGACTGTTCATTTGTATCGGAGGTAACTATAGATGATTAATGATTTATACTGGTTGCCAATAAGTGAACATTTATGTGATTTTCTACAAACATATAAACTACCTAAAACTGATAAAGGGATTTTTGATGATGTGGTAGATTCAGATAAATTGACTATAGGAGTTGGAAGTCTTGGTAACACAAGATCATATCCTTCATTAGAAATACTTTTTGATTCAGAAACAAAAGATAAAAGTGTTAGAAATAGAGGAGAAGTTAACCTATGGTTAGATGCATACATTGATTCTTCTGGAACTAAACTTCCAGTTGAAGCATATAGAATGATGTATCTGTTTACTAATGCAGTGATGAACTCATTGATACCTTGGCAAAGAGACCTTTTAGCTAAGAATAATATATCAACAATTGCATCAATACCAAATGTTCTTAGTGATGGAGACCTTGATATAACATCTTCATGTATGGTTAGGATGCTATTATCAGTGTCTTATGTAACAAAACAAATTTAATACAAGGGGGAAATTAATTAATGATAGATAAAATGGACAAAGATATGTTCAAGTTTAATCTACAGTGCTTTGCTAACGCAACAGAAAGTGACCCACATGATGTAATGATGGGTGCCGGACGATTGTTTTTCAGACGTATTGTAGATGGAGTTTATGGTACAGGAGTATTGCATTTTATGGGTAATGCTACAGAAATGTCAGTAACAACTGATGTTACCACAAATGAGTTGAACAGCTCTATGACTTCTGAACGAGAAACTATTGCATCTGTAAATACAAAAACTAAAGTAACATTCAATACTTCACTTTCTGAATATGATGCAACTAATCTTGCACTTGGATTGTTTGGTGAAGAAGGTATTTATACACAGGTAGCAGGTTCGATTACGAAACAGTTCACAGCTAAACCAGACACCATTATAGAGTTGAAAGATTCTCTTGGTAATCCGTACCATAACATAACTGGAATAGTAGTAAAGAACTCTGTTGCAACACCTGCAACAATTGGAACTGCTGTAGAAGCAACTGCTCTAGGTTCTACAGGTACAGTTACTTCAAGCGGAGCATATATAGGTTCTACAGCAAAAACTTATAATGCTCGTGTAAAAGTAGCACCTACTGCCGCAGGAGACCTTAATGGTTTGGAAGTAGAATATGCTACAGATGTTCTTGGTTCTTGGACTTCCGCAGGTGTTGTTAGTGCAACAGCTATTACTCATGCATTTACACTTGCAGAAGGTGTAATTGTAACATTTGCAGTAACCACAGGACAGAATTTTATTTTTGAGGAAGAATATACAATTGATGTAACACCTTCGTCTGATACACCTTACGTAGTTGATACTGACTATATAGTAGATGAACTTGATGTTAGAGCAGGTATGATTCGTATACCAGAATCTACAACAATTCCTGCTGATACAGTAATCGAGATTAACTTCACCGTTCCGGCAGGTATCTATCCTACAATTTCTGGTGGTAATGCAGGAGAAATTGAAGGGTATGTACGATTTATCGGAGACCCGAATGTTGGTCCTTGTTACAATGGTGAATTTTGGAGAGTTAAACTTATTCCAGATGGTGATACTTCTGGATTTATTGGTTCCGATTATGGTTCTTATAAACTAAAGGGAACAGTAATTGCAGACAAGAAACATCATAAGGACTTCCCATATTACAGGAAAGTAAAAGTAGATTCAAAATAATTAGGCACAACAGCCCTCCTTCACTATTGAGGGAGGGCATTTTTATTAAAATTAATTTACAAGGAGAATGTAAAAAATGGCTAAAAGTAAAGTAGTAAAAGAAGCAACAGTAATGGACGAAGTAGATGTACTATTAAAAGAAGTTGAGGTTGAAGTAGCAGGAGAAATAATAGTAGTAAAACCATTTAAGTGGAAAAATAGCTTAAAGGCTATACCTGTAATTGGTGATATGATATCTCAGTTAACTGTAAATTCAGATGTTATAATTAAAATATTACAAAATGCAGAAAATGCAAATACAAACACAGAAGCAGTAGTTGCACTTATAAATTTAGCATCTTCTTTGAATGAAGTTGTTCTGGAAGATATTAGTAAAATAATTCAACTTGGAACAAACTTAACTAACAAAGCTATGGACGAATTAACAACAGAAGAAGGTATTGATTTATCTCTTGCTGTGTACAAGGTAAATAAAAGTTTTTTTATGAAATACTTTCCCCAGATACCAGAGGAAGTAAAGACAGAAAAGTAAAAGGTTATAAAGAAGTTACCCCATATGATATTATACAGAAATTAATAGACCATGGTCATTCTAAGGATAATGTTCTTGATGATTATAGTTATGAAGAAGTTAGAATATTATATGAAAAATGTATAAAGAGTGAACTCAATACGAATGCAGGATTTATTGAAGGTGTTATGGCAGGAATTGGGGGAAGTTTTGGTGGCAGTAAACAAGTTATAGATATGATTAAACAAATGCGTGAATAAGGGTGGTGACTAAATCTTGGCTGATAGTACAGAAAACGTTAAAGTAAAAATACTTGCTGATGTGAGTGGATTAAAGAAATCATTAGACAAATTAGATACAAAGAATATAGATTTATCAACTAATTTTGATAAAGTTAAAGCAGATTTAAAAGGAATAAAGGCTGATTTAACTAATATTGGTAGTAGAACACCTAAAGTGTCAATAACAAGTACAGCAAAAGAAGTAACCACTGATATAAAACGATTGGCTACTGCCGCAAAATCATTGAATACTCTCCACCCTAGAATAACTATATCTAGTAATGCTCCAAAAATTTCAAAAGATTTTGGTACAATAATAGGATTAATTAATTCTGTAGGTAATAAAAAAACTAGCTTAAATGTTGGTGTAAATAATAAGAAATTAAAAGATGCTATTATAACTTTAAAATCTATAGGAACTTTAATAACTAATACTAATAATAGAAAGTTAAATATAACAGGAACAGTTAAGTTAACTGGTATATCTAAAGTAATTACAGATGTTGATAAGCTAATTGAACGTATTGGTGTATTAAAGTTATTAAGTCCTATAGCCCTTAAAGTTGAAATGAGTGGAGTTAAAGGTTCTATAGCTAGTTTAAAATCATTAACTGGTGCCGCAAATAAGGCAAGTAGAGCAGTTATAGCCCCATCTGCACCAGATATATCTAAAAGATATAATTTAAGAACAATGGGTCAAGCTGGTTATAATTCTGGTGTACAAAGACGGATAGTACAACAGCCAGTTATACAACAATCAGGCCCAATAGTAAAGCCTTCTCAATTATTAAAAACGTTATTAGGTGGTATGTCATTAACAGGAGAAGCAAGTAACCCTATAATTCCTAAAGGATTTTTAGATACTAGTACAGGTGGAATATTTCAGAATATTGGTCGTGCATCAAAAGGGTTAGGTTCAATGTATGAAGTATTAGGTAAAGTTCTTAATACATTAAATGCATCTGATTCAGCAACAATGAGATGGGTAGGAAAGTTTGCAGCAGTTGCTCTTGCCGCTGGTTCAGTAGGACTTGTATTAAATGGTATATATACGGCTGTAACAGCAGTAGCAGAAGCCATAGGTAAGATAGTAATGCCTGGGTTTAATTTTGCATCAGACATGGAAGTAGCAAAATTAGGTATTGCTGGAACAATATCATCAATGGGTCAATTAAATGGAAAAGCAATAGATTTTAATGATGCAACAAAAATGTCTAGTAAGTTAATGGAAGAATTAAACATTGATGCAATAAGAACATCTGCAACAACACAGGACCTTGTAAGGACTTATCAAGGTATAGCGGCTCCGGGTCTTGGGGCAGGAATGGACTTAGAACAGATTCGTAAATTTACTACTGTTGGCGTTAATACTGCAAAAGCAATGGGATTAGGGTCTGCACAGTATATACAGGAATTAAGGGATTTAACACAGGGTGGTATTCAAGCCGCATCATCAACAATTGCAACATCATTGGGATTAAAAGATGCTGATATTGCTAAAGCTAAAACGTCTGCACAAGGATTGTTTGCTTTCTTAATGGAAAGAATGAAAGGGTATGAAGAAGCATCAAAAGCATTCCCATTAACATTTAAAGGAATATTTGACCAGCTAGGTGAATTTGCAACATTAGCTTCTAATGCTTTAGTAAAGAAATTTGAACCACAGATAAAGGCTATAGGGATATATATGCAAAGTATATTTGGTTCTATTTCAGAAGAAGGGGGAACCCATTTTGAAATAAGCCCAAATATAGTAGCTGGTATAAATGATATAGTAGCAGTTATTGAAGTAGCAAAAAGTGCATTTAAATCAATGATGAGTTTATTTGGTTCATATGATGTTGATGGAACTTTTTATATTTCACAAGATACTTTAGATGTATATAATACAATAAAGTCAATATTTGGTGACATATATACAATAATAGTAGAGTTAGCTAGTTCAGACTCATGGCAAATAATGTATGATTTTGCTATAGCTGTAGCAGAGAGATTAATGCAATGGGCAGATGTTTTTCTTAAAATAATTGATGAGATATTACCAACTATTATATCTTTATTTGATGACGTAACAGGGGCTATAACTCCACATAAAACATTAATAAATATGGCAGTAGATGCCCTTATGGGATTCTTTATATTAGAAAAGATAATAGTATTAGCTAATTTATTAAAATTATCTTTTGTTGGTATAAGAACTATGATAGGTGCTTCAACAAAAGCTGTAGCTTTATTAAAGACTGCATTATTAGCAATAACTAAAAATCCTATTATGTTAGCATTATCTCTAGGAGTAATGGGAGTTACCGCATTATTAGGCGATAAAATAATGAATAAAATATCTGGTATATCAGAAACGCCCACACCAGAAGATAATCCACCAGAAGAAAAGAATCCAAATAAAGAGAAAGAGGATAAAGATTTAGCAGATAAAATGGCTGGTGTAACTTCTAAATACCATACTGATGAGGATGATAAAGCTAAAAAGAAAGAATTAAAAGATGCTCAATTAGCTTTAAAATTAGAACAGCAAGAAGTAAAGACTTTCTTAGAAAAGCAATTGGAAGAATATAAGAGGTCACTTGATATTATCAACAATCTGTATAAACAAGGTATGGCATCATTCCAAGATATGACAGCTGCAGAAGCACAAAATTCAGTTAATACTGAACAGGCTAATGTTGATGCATTACAGAAACAGATAGATAATGTAAATAATACCCAGTTTAAGGATGAGCAAACAAGAACAGATGCATTAGATAACTTAACTCAACAGTTAGGTAAACATCAAAGAGCATTGGAAGAAGCAACAAATGCTCAAAGAGAAGTAACAGAAGTTATTGGTGCATTTAATGAGCATTCAATGGGAGAAAATAATACATTAAATGCAGGTTCACCGACTGGTGCCGGAATACCTCAAGGCTCTTCACCAGAAGAAGGAGCATTGTATCTAGCATATAAGAACTTAAAATCACAAGATACTACAGGTCAGTTAACTTATGATTTAGTCCTTGGAATGGCAGAGCAGGAATCTTCGCGCCGACACTGGAATGATGATGGAAGTGTAAAAACTTCTGATGATGGTGGTATTGGGCTGATGCAGTTAACATCAGACCATGCAATATCTTTAGCTGATAATGGCAATCCTTATGATATGCAATCTAATGCTAATGGTGGTGTAAGATATCTAATAGAATTACTTAATAAGTACGGAAGTAAGGATTCAGCTTTATATCACTACAATGGTAGTGGCCCTGCCGCTGAGAAATATGTTAAAAAAGTTAACCAGAAATCAGCTGATTTATTATCTAGGGCAACTGATTTATTAAATGCACCACTTGTAGCTTCAACATTACCAGTAACCCCACAAGGTGAAGGCACAAACTTTGTTAGAGAACAAGGTGTAGATATTGAAGATTTAACACAGAATGGTGTGCAAGCATTAAATCTGCTAAGTGCTAAATACAAAGAGTTATCTGGATTACCATTAGGAGTATCAGAAGGTTATAGTACAAACCCTATACATGGTGTAGGTGGTCATGACTCTGGTAATAAATTAGATTTAGTTGATACTATGGATGATTCTTCTCTTCAAGAAAATAGAAACGGTATTCGTGATAAGATTATTGATTATGCAGAAAGTATTGGTATTGTTGTAGGAGACGAATATGCACATCCTTCACCTAATTCAACAGGTGGACATATTGATATTAATGCAAAGGATATTAGTCAAGGAGCAACAATGGCTTCTAATTTGCCAGTGGTTACTACTGATGCAGGATTAAAAGCAAAAGAAGGGTTAGAGAAACTAGAAAAGACACATGATGAGACATTACAGGCATATCTTGAATTGTATTCTGATTTCTTAACAATTCCTATTAAGCAGTTAAGAGAAGCTACAAACAAGAAGAAACAGGCTTATGTTTCAGAAAATAGACCAGACCTTGCACAGAAAGAAGAAGTATTATATAATGTTAAAGCAAGAACATTAGTATCTACACAAGCCAAGAAAACACTTGATTTATCTATAAGTGATTTAGATAATTCAGAAACAACAATGGCAGGTATGATAGCAAATAATATTTATTCCGCAGGTGATGCTATTGATAGATATAATCAGCATTTTAAAACTACAGGTATAATGTCACAGATAAATAAATTGCAAAGCCTTGAAAGAGAAGCACTAAAGAGTAATGATTTAACTAACTTCTGGAACATCCATAAGATGATTAAAGATGCTAGAGAGTCATTAGATGGTATGGGAGAAAAGTTTAAGAAAGCTGTAGAGGACGAAGCAACATATCAAACTAATATGATAAATGCTAATTATGATATGACTGATAGACAGAAAACTAAAGCTAACCAAGTTATCTCATCAAATTCATATACTCAAAAGGCACAGATAGCAACTGGTCAGTTGATTCAGTATAATAAAGAATATAATGAAGCCGCTTCATTCGCTGACAAGATGGCAATATTATATGATAAGATTTATCCTACTGAAAAGGTAATAGCCCTTAATAAGCAACTAGCAAAGATACCAACATTGCTAGAAGAAGTTCATCAATCAAGTAAGCAAGCATTTGAAGATGGATTACTTTCATTTTTAACTGATGGTATAAATGATGCTAAATCTCTTGGTGATGCCCTTAATAGTATGGTATTATCAATATTAAAGTCAATGCAGAAAGTTTTAGCACAATCCATTACAGACCAATGGATGAATAGAATTTTCCCATCAACAGACAATTCTAAGGTTGCTAAGAAAGATACAGGTTATAATATATTAGACTCTGTTGCACCTGCTGGACAGGGAATACTTGATTATAACCCATTAGCAAAGACCACAGGAAAAGGAATAACAGGATATGAACCAATGGCTGATTCTGTTTCAACAATGACTGCATTTAATTCAGCAGTAACTACTACTACAGAATATATAAAGAACTCGTTGAAACAAGCACTAGCCGCTGTATCAAGTGCAACTGCTGACATAACGTCTAGTACAGCAACAAACACAGGTAATGGAAACACAGGCTCATCTAGTGATTATTCATTTGATTGGTCATCACTTGGATTAACTAAGTATGCAACAGGTGGTGCAGTATATGGGGCAGGAACATCAACCAGTGATAGTATACCTACTATGTTATCACATGGTGAGTTTGTTGTTAGAGCACAAGCGGCACGAAATATTGGTTATGATGTATTAGATAGTATAAATTCTGGTTCATCTTATAATATGAAAATACCAGTAAAGGGTTATGCTAATGGTGGCGCAATAGGGGATGTAGGAGCACAAACAACAGCAAGAGGAGTAACTTCTTTTGCTAAGAGCATAGGTACAAATGTTAATGCAAATGCTAATCTTAATATTGCCTTAGTAAAAGACCAAGATGAAGCAACAGAGCATTTCATGCGAAGTACCAGAGGACAAAATGTTTTAGTTGACATGAATAAGTCAAAGAGTAAATTGTTATCACAGGTATTGAAGATGCGATAACTTGATTTTTCCCTCTATTTGTGGTATACTATAAATAGAGGGAATTATTTATATAAGAGGAGAGTATACATGAAAATAAACGAAATAGTAGATGAAGTTCTAAATAATGATAAATATACAAGAGAAAGTTTTTCAAATGCTTTGGATGAAGGAATAATACAGAAAATTATAGAAGTAGGTATTGGGCTTAAAAAGATTGAAGCTATTAATGTAGTAAAAAATACTATTGAAAGTTTTCCTAAAGCTATCGAACAATTAAGACCAGAGGATATAGAAAAGCTATTAAAAGGAATACAAAAATAATGTAGGTGGTGTATAAACATTGGCATATACAACAGGAACAGGAACAACCATATATGACCTACTAGAAGCTATAGATACTTTTATAACAACAGGACTTACCACTGCAACTAATTGGGTAAATAAGTCAACTGTGTTATCTGGTTCAAGCAGAAAGAAAGAATGTATATGGGAAGGCAAAGGAACAGGAACAGATAAGATATATATAGGAGCAAGAGTAGTATTAGATGGTGGAGTTGATATTGCTACAGCAGGAAGGCTAGAATTAAATGGATTTGCAGGATTTGACACAGCATTGACGTTTGATAGACAGCCCGGAGGAATTACAAAGAGTGCACTTAATACAACACTACCAACAATCCCAATGGCTAATAACAGTGGGTTTACTTATTGGATATTTGGTAATTCACAGAGAGTAATAATTGTGGTTAAAATGTCAACACAGTATGAATCAGCATATCTTGGATTATTTAATCCTGTATCGTCAGAGAGACAGTATGCATATCCTATGTTAATAGCAGGTAGCGCATGTGGAAATATGTCATGGTTAAGTACATCAGTTACAGCAGGTAGAGGGTCAATGGTTTTAGCATCATCAAATGGACAACACCAAAAAACATACTCTAAAAGTTTTCCTGCAACTGTAGCAGATAATAATAGAAGTAATGCAAGAGTACGTAGGTCTGATGGAACATGGAGAGGTATTGATACAACAGGGTTAGAACCATTATTAGGTCAAGTTTATTATCCATTTTCACCTTTAACAATGTTTCCATATAACTGTAATAATAAAAAACTAATAGCTTCATATAATCCAGATAGTTCAACAACAAATGAGGATTTTTTATTATTTCCAGTGATGTTATGTGAGAGTTATCCACAAGATGTATTAGGTTTATTAGATAGTGTTAAATTTGTGTCTGGTACAAGAGATATTGCTGTAGAGCAAATCATTATTGAAAGTGGCGATCAATATATTGTATTTGATACATTAGCACAGAGAGGGTCAAATTCTTATTTTGCTGTGAAATTAGCATGACAGTACATGTAACAAAAGGGTCTGTTGCATCATTAGAACAATTAGCCACAAAGATAAGAGATTTTGTTACAGATGCAACAGAACATACAACAGATGTGTGGGAACTTATACAAGATGAAGCAAGCCCATATGGTATAATATTTAAAGCTCCGGCTCATAGAGTGGGGGAATATCAGTATATCCAAGTAATGATGACACGAATTGAAAAAGGTATAACATATAGCAATTGGTATAATAACTCAAGAGAATGTAAAGGTTATAGACCTGTAAATACCAGTACAAATACTTATATAGTGGAAGGACCCAATGGTGGCCCAATAGATATATTTGCAAGAAATGCAGATACATTAAATTTTTCCGTTAATAAACAGTATAGTCAAGGGCTTAAATTTTATGAACAAGGAGGAAAAATTACTGCATCAAATACTAATCCAAAATTATTACAACAGGTAAAAAATAGATATACTAGTAGTGGATGGCAGGGGTTTGAATTATTTTATCCACCTGCTTACCCATTATTATATTATCCTAAATTAACAATTGATGATGACCATCCCACAGATTGGTTTAGTTACTGGTTAATTAAAGATAGATGTACACTTACAGTTGTAATATGTGTATTAGGTATATGGCAATCAATATCTCTTGGATTATTTAATGAAATAGATGTTGAAACATATGCATTTCCTGCTTTTGTTGCTGGTGGTAATATGGGATTTATAGGAGCTGGATATCAGAAATACAATATAAATGCACATACACCAACTCCAATAAGTGGAATGTGTGCTGATTATTCAATTGATGTTGTAAGTGTATCTAATGGTAATCTATTATCAGCAGGTAAAATGTCAGATAGCGATGTTGGAGTAACACAGTTTGCGGTTATGCGACCAGACGGGGTATGGACATGGTTTGGAAACTATAAACAGTGGTATGCAGTAATAGCTGGTTATGTACCACAGGGATATGTAACAAACTATTATTTTCCATCAACACCACCAGAAAGAATAAATAAATATAATGTTGTTTACCCAAATAATACTGATATTCATGAATTAGTTAATTTGTATGATACAACAGGAAAAGACGTAAAAATGGTTATACCAGTATCAATGTTTGCTAACGATCCTAGTTCTGATTATAAAGGAGTTATAGGATTTGTTCCTAATAATTTTATGTTATTAGGAAAACCAATTAGATTAGGTGAACAGCTAATTGGTGATAGTAAATATTTAATAATACCAAATGGATGGGAAAATAGATTAAACTTCTATTCATATTATATTGGAGTATTTCCTTTACCAGTAGGTTCAAAAGAAACAAGTGATTCCGCTTTATTAAAAGATAAGATGGATAAAATTATAGAGAAAAGTCATATGGCATATTTAGCCATATATATGGGAGAGTGATAAATAGTGGCTTATGTTAAATATACAGGGTTAACAACTGCAAATTCTATATTAGCAAAAATGTCAGAATATGCTACATCAGCAGGTTGGACAGTTTTAGCTGATTGTGTAGATGATTTAGATGTTATACTTAGAAGTATAAATGATGGTAAAAGGTTAACTCTACGTAATCCGAATGGAACATTATTTGCTCATTTAAGAACAGCTAATGGATATCAAATTTTTCCTAAACAGGCTAATGGTATTTCATTATTAGGCGCAACCCAATTGCCAACAATAAATCATAATTTATCTGGTATTGGTCTTACATGCTCAAGTGGATTTAGTAGCATAAATAAATGGTATGACCAAGATAATGTACCAAGATATAAAAACGTTAATGGTGACGGTGATGTAATAGGAGTTGGAGCACAGACATGGGAAGGTGAAGAACATACATTATATTGTAATGTAATATCTACCCCAACAGATATGATTATATTTACAATACAGCATGGGGATTTATTTCAACATCTAGTTTTTGGTAATTTAAACAAATTTTCTACATGGTCTGGTGGAATTGTATTTAGTGGTTCAATGAACTCATATAATATGTTTGCTAATAGACCAATAGTAAATCCTACTGTACCAGATAGTTTAATGTCTCCAATATTTTCAACTGATTATAATTCTAATTCATTTCTTAGAATTGATATGGGTGATGCACCAAACAGGGGAAATATAAGATGGGCTTCTAGTGGCTCTAATGTGACAACTGATGCAGTATGTTATACAGGCAAGCAATTAGCTTTTCCGATAAGAACTTCAAGGTCGATGGTAGCAGATATATGGACTCCAAAGATAATAAATTGGGGATTTGTTCAATCACAAGCCCATGATGATTCTGGAATAAATTGTAATACATTAAACTGTATAACAGTTGATTTACCTTTATTTGCCGCAGTTATTGTTGACCCAGATGATTTAAGAGAATTTGCACCAGTGGGTATTATATCTGGATTTAATTTAGTATCATTATATAATATGAGTGAGGGGTCAACATATGAAATAAGTTATCCTACCTCTGGTATATTGCGTCAAGTATTTCCATTTACAGCACTAGCAGGAGAATATGGATATGATGGTATTTCCATAGAGCAGTAAGGGGTGAGATAAATGATATTTGGTGCAATTTCATTAGACATAGGATTTATGCCAGCTAAAACAACACCAACATTGGGAAATTTATCATTACCTTATATGAATGGAATAAGGATAGTTCCAGCTGGCTTAATTGGTTCAAAATTTATAAACATATTGTATGGTGATACAACATCAATGGATGAATATGAAACTTTAAATATAGAATTTGGTGAAGAGATTAATGTACCATATGATACTTATATAAGTGGATATAGATATATATGGAGAATATATGATAATACATTTACTATATGTGGCTCTACTGGATTACCTATAGCAGTTCGTACAAATATTAAATATATAGCTGATTTAAAGATTGATTATACAATATTTGAAAATCATGCTTTTGAAATATCATTAGGTGATAGATTTTTGGGTGATTCATTTTTTATTATAGCTAGTGTTCCATTAACTGTAAATGTTTCATCATTAATTAATACTGATTGGGGATATGTTGAACAATATCATTTAAGTAATACATTAGAAGATATGTCTCCTATAAAATTTGATAATAGATTAGCAGATTTTATTCAATATTTTATTGATATATCAACATATATATATTATCAATATAAAGCTGAAACATTTACAGGTATTGGTAAAGCAACAGTTGATTTAAGTTCTTCTGGTAAATATCCATTTTATTGTGATTATGAAGAATTAACTCCCATAGTATCAGAAAGACAGTGGAAAACTGTAACAGCAACTAATATTAATTTTGATGGATTTGTTTTACCTATGTTAGCAATATCAATGTTTCCATATTTAATGCCAACTGTGAGGTCAAGCGAATTTCTTAACAATAAACCAACATATGAACCTTGGATGATATGGGGATTCTTTGAAATATTGTATAATAATATAGTACCACCATATGATGATAATGACGGATTATTTATGCTTGATTTAGGTCCTCAATGGGGTTAATAATAATGAAACAGGTGATAACATTTGGCAGATAGCAATATAACAGAAAAGTATGAGTTCCTAACACAGTTACATACAGCATATGATACCACTGAACAGAGAATGCCATTGAGGTCTGTACCTAGAATATATATTTCATATGATTATGAAGCAATGACACCTTGGCAAGCCCAATGGTTAAAAGCGGCAATAAGTTTAAAACAAACAGATACTATTTATATACCACAGTGGCATAATGCTAGTAATATTGTATCAGTGGCTTATGCAGGTTCAACATCAATAAGTTTATCAAAGCAAGACATGTATAAATTTAGAAATTGTTTTGCTGTAATGTTATTTAATGAAAATGAAATAAATGGTGGTGGAGAGGTATATAAGTTAGATAAAATATTAACTAATAATACTATAAGTTTAAAGAAGGGTTTATCAGAAGATAAATATAATAACAGAGATGTTGTTATTCCATTGATGAATTGTTATATACAACCAACAGATAATGTTTCATATGAATTTTCAAGTGGGATAACAACAACTATTAATTATGAAATAATGCCAGAGCAGGGTGGACCATCATTTCCAGAAATTTATGGTGAAGATAATTATGAAATAACAAATACTACAGAGTATTGGGAAATTGACCCAAGTTATCTAGGTAAAGAAATATTTAAATATCCACCTACGTGGGAAAATACTATTGGTGACAAGATAGAAAAGAATGCAGAATTACTTGATAATGATACAGGTAGAGTATTCTATGATTTGAAAAGTGAATCAATGGCTTCAATAAAAACAATAAGTTATATGGCGATAACAAGGTCTGATATAAATAATTTTATAAAATTCTTTTATAGAGTTAAAGGTAAACAGTTTTCATTTTATATACCAACGTGGTTATCAGATATAGAATCAGCTTTTGATTTAAAAGCAAATGATTCTGTTATTTATACTAAATTGAATATGCTATATAAATTCTATGCAAAAAATAACAAAAGAAAAACAATTATGTTGTTTCTCAGTGATTTTACAACTAGAATAGTTAAAATATCAGCATACTCATATGAGGTTATAGATGGGGTTACTTATGGTAAATTATTTATAACAGGAACAATTGGTGAAAATATAAATAAGTCAGATATAGAAATGATATCATACTTAACTAAAGTAAGATTAGATGATGATGCAATAACTATAAAATATGAAACAGTTACTTGTGCTAGTATAGATTTAACATTTAGGGAGGTTGACCAGTAATGCCAGATTATGAAATGACAGCCCTAGACGGTAGTCCTGTTGAGTGTTTTTATTTTGAATATCTAGGAATTATATACACATATACAAGTGCTGATACCGCAATAAAATATTCATTAAATGGAACAACTTATACATTTAACCCAGAGTATATAAAGCGTGGAGATACATTAAAAGTTGGTGGTTCTGATTCAGAAGCATGTTCTATAAATGTTAAAAGAACAAACCCTATAGCAATGTTATTTCAAGGTTCACCACCAGAAGCTACAGTGCAAGTTAGAGTAGGAAGAATACATTTAGCTGATACATCAAAATTAGATATTATAATATGTGGTAATGTTAGCCAATGCACATTTGATGGTTCAGAAGCAGAATTAACAATAACAGTAGAAAATTATATGAATAAAGAGATACCAAGAGGTAAATTACAGTATTATTGTAATAACTTTTTGTTTGATAAAAATTGTATGTTAAATGAAGATAATTATAAAATTACCTGTTATGTAGATTTAGGTATAACATCACTTAGTATAAGGTCAAGCGATTTAAAAGCAAAGCCAGACGGATATTTTAATAATGGGGTAGTTGTTATAGGTAATAGTATAAGAACAGTTACTAGTCATATTGGTGATACTATATATTTAAAATATCCAATTAACACCGAATCAATGTTAGGTTCATTTACAATAGTCCCCGGATGTGATGGAATATTTAGGACCTGTGCAGTTAAGTATAGTAATACATTGAATTTCACAGGGGTTCCATACACAAAGCCTGCAAGTGATGATATATCAAAAGGTGCTGTATGTTATTGGATAGATTCAGTGGCAATAAAACGTGACACAAACGGCCTTACGGGAATAATCTCTTTATAAGGAGAATAATATGAATATAATAGACAAAATAAGTAATGGTGATATATTTAATAAATGGGTAGTTATAGATGTATCACCAACTAAATTAAAAGGAAAACAAGATACTTATATAAAATGTAGGTGCAGTTGTGGAAATGAAAAATATATAACACCTAGAGATTTGTGGAACAATAGAACAAAGATGTGTAGAAGTTGTCAAGTAGCAATAAAGAACAGCAAGCATAATATGTGTGGAACTAAAGTATATAATACATGGAAAGCAATAAGGAAAAGATGTTACAATAAAAATACACCACAATATAAAAATTGGGGTGGTAGAGGAATAACAGTTTGTGATAGATGGTTAAATTCATTTGATAATTTTCTAGTAGATATGGGTGAACCACCTTCAAAAGAATATTCTATTGATAGAATAAACAATAATGGGAATTATTGTAAAGATAATTGTCATTGGGCTACAATATTAGAACAAGCTAATAATAAAAGAAGTAATCATGTTATAACATATAAAGGTAAAACACATAATATAAAACAGTAGTCAGATATACTAGGTATTAGTTATAGTTGTCTTGAAACAAGAATATCAGTATACAGGTGGAATATAGAAGATGCATTTAATATACCAGTAAGAGGAATAATTAGTTTATGATGGGGTGGTAATGTGGCATTTAATAAATATGTAGGATATGGGTTAACAACATTAGCTATATACTTACTTAATAAAAGAAATAGTTCTAGCTCAAGTAGTGACTCTGACCCATCTGATTTAAACGTCACAGATGGTGTTACAAACCTTGGTAATCCTATACCTGTAGTATTGGGTAGGTCAATGATAAAAAAGCCACTAATAGCCTATTTTGGTGATTTCAGAGCAGATATATACACAGAGGAATACTCTGCACATGCTAGTTTTAATGGTATGTCATTAGTTATAACACTAATATTACAATATATAGCTTTAGGAATGTCTGGTCATATAAATCCAGATGCTACAGGAATGCAAACAGGTAATGCAAATGTAATAGGAAACCCTTATGGTGGGACTGTAGCAACAGTAACAACAAAAGTAACAGGTACAGTAAAGGATGATTTTGTAGGACCTTTATTAGAGACATTATTCATGTGGTTATTAAGTTGGTTAATTAATGGAAGAAACTTAAAAACAACTATACAGAAGGGGTTTAAGTATTATTTAGGATATCAATACATTATTTGTTGGACAGGTGATGACATTGGTATTAAAAATATATGGATGAATGAATATGATACTGACACTGAAAAATCTTCAATGACAGCTATATGGTCAAGTGGTGTGGCAACAAAAGTAAATAACCCTGCCGGAATGACTATAAAAATTGATAACGAAGATATGTTTGGTGGTTGTGATGAAGGTGGAGGATTTGTTGGAGACCTCCATGTATATTTTGGAGGAACTGCACAAACAGTAGACCCTTGGATGGTACAACAAATGAATGCATCAACTGTACAAGCAGAATTAAGAGGATTAACCCCAAGATACTCTGCATTTCTTAGTATAGTTGTACCAACAGCTTATATAGGAAAAACATCATCTATACCAGAGTTATGGATAGAAGTATCAAACATACCTAATAGGTTAGGTTTAGGAGATATTAGCGGAGATACTAACCCTGCCGAAGTTATTTATGAATGCCATGTAAATGATGATTGGGGATTAAATGAACCAGCAGAATTATTAGATATAGACAAATTAAAAGCAATAGGGACTGTGCTTAAAACTGAGGGCATGGGGATATCAGTACAAATGAGTTCAATGACAACAGCACAATCCCTCATAGATAATATATGTGACCATATAAATATGGTTCATTATGATGACCCACACACAGGTAAGACTGTATATAAACTAATAAGAGATGATTATAACGTAGATGATTTAATAATTCTTGATACATCAAATTGTACCTCATGTGCACTAACTAGACTTGATTGGTCAGAAGTTATTACTTCAACAACAACATCATATTTAGATCATACTGATAAATATGAAACTTGTACAGTTCCAGTTTATGATAATGCAAATATGAAAATAACAAATACTATAACACCTAAAACATTAGATTATACATTCTTTACAACAGCCGCAAATGCACTTGCCGCAGGTGAGAGAGAATGTAAGTCTCAAGGGTATCCATTAGCTACATGTTCAATTAAAGCTAATAGAGTAGCACATAATCTTAGAATAGGTGATGTATTCATTCTTAAATGGACACCATATGGAATAACTAATATGATAATGAGAATAACAAACATAGATTTAGGTAGTTTAAAAGAAGGAGAAATTTCAATTGATGCTACAGAAGATGTATTTGGGTTTAGTAAGACTATACTTGATTATAACAATGG